>Ga0209769_1000094_pt1 | contig 32309 bp, 8 predicted proteins | sample LauGreSuBDMM15DN_2_FD_187569 | JGI IMG/M metagenome (GOLD analysis project Ga0209769, IMG submission 187569) | Freshwater lake microbial communities from Lake Michigan, USA - Su13.BD.MM15.DN (SPAdes) (version 3) | ecosystem: Environmental > Aquatic > Freshwater > Lake | place: Lake Michigan, USA...
TCGGTGTCAATCAGGACACTCCGTGTAGCAACTGAAGCACTCGGTGTCGTTGACGCGATTGTTGAAGGAGCCCGCAGGACACGCGTCGCAGCTTGTAGTCGTACGGTTCCAGATGTACCCCTGTTCACACAGACAGGACGTAATCGACGTTAAATTAGTTCCCAACGTCAGCGAATTGACGGGACACTTTATGCAACGCAAGTGTCCTTCGGGCTTGTAGAAGTTGGGTTGACAGCGAGTGCAGTTCCTTGTATTCTCGAACGCCTCGGAGCCCGCAGGGCATTCTTTCACACAGATGTCATTGTCCCTGTTGAACCCATTATCACAAATGCAATTGGAAATGTTCTGCGATCCCCCCTGTGATGTCGAGAACACGGGACATGGTAGGCATTCCTGATTGCCCTTGAAGTTTTTGTATTGATTTGGCGCGCAATCCACAACGGTACGTACGTCGACATGATTAACTGTAGGGCCTTCCGATGTGACAGTGAAGCCTGATTGAGAAAATGCATTCTCAACGGCATCTGCGTCTTGTAATGATTCGCTAACAATTGTAATAGTGTCGTTGGTAACTGAGATCGCAGCAGTGACCTCTGCAAATGCCGCCAAGAGTCGTCGAGCGCCGTTCCCATCGTCCTGGATTTTGATCTCCACAATGAAGACGTCTTCAATGTCGATAACACAGTTACAGCCTGTCTGGGCTATTTCCTGGACGCTTCTCCTGATCTCCAATCTCCGGTCAGGCGTGAAGTATGCCAGTGTGTATGGCATCACTAATGCTAACTGGACCGATGGCGCTTTCACCAACAAGCCAGTTTTTCCTTCGATTGCCACACACTCAAGCTCTGATGTTGCGGTGGGAGACAGCGTGCTTGTTTCTTCTCTGCATTTTTGACACTCTGTGTCTGTTCGCCCTCGGAAGAATGAGATGCCGCACGCGGTGCAGGGCCCGCCCGGTGTACCAGTGAATCCTGGCTGGCATGTGCAGGCTGAGACGTTCGACGCGCCGCCTGCAGCCTCAGTGTTAGGCGGACACGGGACACAAGCGCCGAAAAGCGAGTATGTGTCTCGCGGACAAGACGAGCAAGGGCCTCCGTTCGCTCCAGTGAACCCTGGGTTGCACAGACAAGCCGTTCTGAGCTGTGAGGCAGGCGGGGAATCGGAGTTGAGTGGGCACGGATAGCACTTCCAGCTGCCAATCCCCTCCTTGTACTCGCCGGCGTTACACGCTTTGCAACTTTTGGACTCCTTTGCATCTGATGTAAATTCATAACCATAACCTTGCTTGCATTCGCATTGCTGCGAATCGTCTGAGCCTGCTGAGCTGACCGTGTTTGACGGACATGTCGTGCATTTGCTATTGCCTGTAGAATTTTTGAAGGTGTTTGCGGGACAGGGCTCGCAAGAAGTGAAGTTGACATGCGGGGTTGTGTCTGCAGCACCTGTCGTCGCAGAGCTTTGAATGCGGAAGAGCCCTGGCACGCACGCGCAATCGTCGACAGTCTTTGCGCCCACCGCAGTTGTCGTTGCACCTTCGTGACACTGATGGCAAGTGTGTGGGTGTGCAGCCGCGTCGGTGTACTTTCCCAGCGGACAGGCAGAACACACCGTCGCATTGCTGCTCGGGTGCAAACTTGCAAACTCAAAGCCCGGTTCACACAGACAGTCGCTTCCGCTCTGGCTGCCCTGCTTGGAAAAAGAGTTTGGCTCACAAGGCAAGCATCCGTTCCCTCCCGTCCTTTCGGCCCAGCTTCCTGGCAGGGCAACTCCGAAAGAGTTTGCCTCGCAGGGCTTACAGCCGGCCGTCGAATCCAGGGCAAAGCCCACGACACACACGCACGCTGCGGCGTTCGTGCTCCCCGCCGTGGGCGTGGTTGCGTTACTGGCACACGTGACGCAGTCGGCCGATCCCGTGCTCTCTTTGTACGTGCCGACGGGGCACGCCTCACAGCTCGAGTGCGAGGCATCTCCCGAGTAGCCTGCGTTGCACACGCAGGCGGCGCGGTTGGAGCTGCCCTCGGGGCTCGCACTGAAGGCCGGACAGCCGTCCTCGCACTCGCTGGTGCCTGCCGCGGCCTTGAAGCGGCCCGCCGGGCATGGCCTGCAGATGCCACTGACGTTCCCGAAGCCAGCCGCACACACACACTCTGACGCGTCCGTGCGTGCTGGCCCGTGCGTGGTCGTGTTGGCCGAGCAGGCGGTGCAGGCCGCTGCGCCCAGTTCGGGCTTGTACTCCCCTGTCTCGCACGCCGCGCACGGCCCGCCGTCCTCCCCCGTGTATCCCGCGAGACAAAGACAGGCCTCGGGGTCCGTGCTCGCCGTCGGGCTGAGGGTGTACTGCGCGCATTGGGTGCAAGCGGCGCTCCCGTTGGCGGCCTTCCACGTGCCCTCGGCGCACGCCGCGCACGGCTCACCGTCCTCCCCCGAGTGTCCCGCCGCGCAGACGCAGTCCGTCCGCTCGGCGCTGCCCGCCGCGGAGAGCGAGGCGGCTGGGCAGGGCTGTGCTGGCAGATCGCCTCCTGGGCAGAAGTGGTCCGCAGGGCACGGCTGGCACAGCCCTGTGTCGGCGTTGCGCGCATGCCCGGGCTGGCATGTGCAGGCGAGGGCGCCAGCCTCGGTCTGTCTCCACCCGGGCAGCTCGCACGCGCACTGCGTCTCGCTCTCCGCGCCCACCGGGCTCGTCGCGCCGGGCGGGCACGCGAGGCAGCGCTGCTGGCCCGGCGACGGTGTGTACGTGCCGTTGGTGCACTGGACAAAGCCGACCGTCATGTTTCCGAAGTAGCCCTTGGCCGCCACGCAGTCCACATTATCAATTGTGCGCTCAAAGAGCGTTGTGCTACCGGACGGGCATCTCTCGCACTCCTGCTTGCTCACACCTTGCCTGTACGAGCCGACGACGCACGGGTGGCATGAAATACCGCCATAGCCCGGGACGCAGAGGCAGTCTTGGGATTGCACGGTGCCCACGGAGACCGTCGTGTGGTTTGCCTGGCATCGACAGCATTTGTCCTGCTGCACACAACCTTGAAAGGCATCAGAAGCGTTGCCAGCACGCTCCTTGAAGGTGCCGACGGCACACGCTCCGCACCAACCATCCTCTCCAAGTCTATACCCGGCCTCACACTCGCACGAGACAGCGGCCGAGTCCGAGCTGGGCGTGGCGTAGGAGGGACAGCTCTCGCACCGGGCGCTGCCCGCCCCGGGCTTGTACGTCCCGGTCTCGCACGCTGCGCACGGCCCGCCGTCCTCCCCGGTGTACCCGGCGAGACAGCGACAGGCCTTGTGGTCTGTGCTCGCTGTCGCACTGAGAGTGTTTGGCAAGCACTCGGTGCAAGCCGCGCTCCCAGAGGCCTCCTTGTACTCCCCCGCCTTACACGCCGTGCATTGCGCGTTGTCGGGCCCGGAGTACCCGGGATTGCACGTGCACACGCTGCTCCCCGCCGGGCTGGAGGAGTCTGCAGGACACCCCAAGCATTCCTCGGGCCCCACGGACGTTTTGAAGGTGCCCTGCAGACACAGCTGGCAAGGAGACCCGTTTGCTCCGGTGTATCCGGCATTGCACTTGCAGTCGGTGACCAGCGCGCTCCTGGACGGAGATTGCGAGTTGAGCGGACACTCGTCACATGTTGTCGGGTCCAGTTCGTCCTTGTAAGTGTTCTCTGGACACGAAGTGCATGAATCTCCGTCCGCCCCCGCAAATCCAGCGCCGCACTCGCAATCTGTCTGCCTTGTGCTTCGGGGGGGAGAGATCGCGTTCGAGGGACAGCTCGTACACGAGAGGGACCCGACAGAGCTCTTGTACGTGGACTCAGCACACCCAGAGCAAGGCCCCCCGTCGTCTCCCGTGAATCCCGCGTTGCACTTGCAGTCGGTCTCATCGTCGCTCCCAGGCAAGGACTGCGAAAACTGCGTACACCCCTCACACGCTGCGGAGCCAATGGCCTCCTTGTATGTGCCGGCTTCGCAGGCGATGCACGTCTGCCCGTCGGCGCCAGTCGCTCCGGCATTGCACTTGCAGTCGGTGATTAATGACGATCTGGAAATCGAGTCTGAAAGCGCGGGGCACAGCTGGCAGCTTGGACTGCCGGGCGGGGACCACTTGCCAGCCGAGCAGTCTTGGCACACCTCGATCCCCGAGGCTGCCACGGAAGCGGAATAGCGCCCCCCGGCACACTGAGAACACTCGTAACGCTTGCTCGCTTCGTAGTAGTATCCTGGATCGCACGCGATGCAGGCGTCGTGCGCTGCAGTCTGCCGGTACCCGGCCACGCAAAAGCACCTCTCGATGCTTCCGCTCCCGGCGACGGAGGTGGAGTTGCGCGGGCAGGCCTGGCACGTTGCTACGGACACTGCCGCAACTTCAGTCGAGTACGTGTTGGAAGGGCACTGTGCGCAGGTCCACAAACCTTCTTTGTAAGTGCCTGCCACACACGGCTCACATGGATACCCATACCCCAAACGGGAGATGTGGCCTGCAATGCACGTGCAATCATATAAGCTGCTGATGCCTGCAGTGGAGCTAGTATTCGCAGGGCATGGCGTGCATGCTGATGCGCCACTCACGTCGGAATACGTGTCGGTGGGGCAGATCGTGCACTGCTGCCCGACCGCTCCATAATAGCCAATCTTACAAGCACAGCAATTTGCAGAATGCTTGCATCCTGAGGCGGAGTTGGCTTTGCACGGTGAGCATGGACTAGAGCCCACTGTATCTTTGTACTGGGTGACATTGCAAGACGTGCACGTGCCTCCGTCCGGGCCCGTATACCCCTTGTTACACTTGCAGTCCTCCTTCTGGTCGTTCAATCCAAGAGCTTCTGAGTTCGATGGACATTGCAAGCATGTCAAGCTGCCGGGGGTGTCGGAGTACGTGTTGATCGCACACTGCTGACAGTTGTTCTGGATGCTGCCGTAGTAACCAGCCCTGCAAATGCATTTCGCGGACGAGTTGCTCCCGACAGGGGACTGCGCATACGGGTTACATTGCGTGCATGCGACTGAGCCGACTGTGTCCTTGTAAAAGTTTGCCTGGCACGCCGTGCACGTGCCTCCGTTTGGTCCGGTGTATCCAGCCTTGCACTGACAGTTGGTGCTAAGAACACTACCCTGCAAAGAGACTGAATTTGCAGGGCAGTTACTGCAGTCGGAAATTGAAGAGGCACCTGTAATTGCCGAGTAAGTATTTGCTGGGCAGGAAGTGCAGTTGTCTGATCCGGACGTTGGTTTGAACTTTCCCGCTGGGCACGCTGTGCAGCCTCCCTGATCAAGACCAGACCCCGTCGTGCCCGGACCACATATGGGTGTCACACAGATTGGGCCTTGCTGTATCCAGCCAGAGATGCACACGCACTGCGAAATGTTGGTGCTGCCTGCTGGAGAAACTCTTCCAGCAGCACAGTTGGTGCAAGAAGACTGTCCAACTGATGAGTACTGGTTCGCGTTACAGATTTCACACTTCTCCTGGTCCAGATGCCGATACCCGGCTTTGCAAAGGCACCCGGCTATAGTAGGAGTGTTGATGCCTGTTGTGATTTGGTTGGCATCAGTGCAAATTTTACATCTGTCGTTTGTGGACATTTGTGAAAAAAAATATGAATTTAGAGGACAGAAACATTGACTTTGTGCAGTCGATGCAATTGGCGACTGCACGTTTATAAGTCCCCCTGGTGCCCAAGTTTCAGAAAAAAACGAGGATGTACAGGTTAAACAATCAATCAAACTAACTTGATCTTTGTACTTTCCGCTTACACACGCAGGACAATAATTCATTGATGACCCTCCGTACCCTTTATTGCACCCACAATTTGAGCTGTCGTACATAGGTTGAGTATTCAATGGACAGTCAATGCATGCTTGTGTTCCCCAGGCGTTCTTGTATTTCCCTGCACTGCACGCCGTGCACACCCCACCCACGTCTGTCTGGCCTTGTGGACATTCCCTTGTGCAGGGACCCCCTGCTGTACCTACGAATCCGCTGTTGCACGTGCAATCTGTCAATGCATCACTTGCAGCAAGTGACGTGCTCCCTACAGGACAGTCAAAGCATGTCGAGAGGCCTGTACTGTTCCCAAATTTGCCAGCTGTGCATGTTGTGCATTCTGATTTTGCAGGGAGAGCAAACTTCGCAGTAGGACAAACTGAGCAATCTTCGGGGCCCAGAGTGTTCTTGTATTTTCCTGCAGCACACCCAGAACACGAACCACCACCGTTAGCGTACCAAACATAATTTGATTGTCCAGTGTACCCGACATTGCACTTACAACCATATTGGTCAGGAACAGACCAATATGTCGAAGGACAATTGAAACAATCGGTTGTAGTGCTAGAATATTTGTGTTGTCCTGCTGGACAAAATTCACAAATCCATGGATTGGTGTTACTTTTGATATATTGTCCGACGCATTTACAAGCATCCAAAGTGTATTGTCCACCAAATGATGTTGTGGAACCAGTTGGACAATCAGTGCACTGGAGTGTATTGTATATTTGAAATCCTGGTTTGTACTTGCCTACAGCACAGTCCTCGCATGATGTAGTTGTTCCGTACTGGCCATGCGCGCACAGTTTCACACAAACTGTGTTGGTTGCTGCATCTAATCCAGTTCCCGAGGGACACACACAGCTCGACACAGTGGTGCTGCCAGCTGGTGACGTCGGGTATTGAGTTGGACAGTTTGTACACGAAAGACTGGCGCCACCACCATATTTGCCTGCAGGGCAGTCTGTGCAAGGCTGGTTATTCCCCGGTGATGTCTGTCCTGCTGAACAAAGATTGCACGGGCCTCCTTCAACGCCGCCGTACCCGCTGTTACAAAAACATGTGCTGCTGGCTCCCGGAGCATAAGAATTGGCATAACATGCTGTGCAGGCAAACGGTCCGATTTCCGTGGTACTTTTGTATTTGTTAATTGAACAATTTATACATAGGTTAGTGCCTCCCAGATACTTACCAGTTGGGCATGACGTAATTACACATGAGCTTACTGACGTACTGCCAGCGGGAGAAGAATAGACACCACCAGTGGAGGTTACTGGTGGACAGGCAATGCATTCTTCGGTGCCCGTGGTGGCTTTGTACTTTCCAGTGGCACATTGCACGCACGACGAGCCAGACAGATACTGACCGGTTGGGCATGACGTCGGAATTGTTGCAACACACGATCCTATGCCTGAATCTGGGTTAGGAGTCCAGACTGAATTTACAGGGCAAATGCAACTGCCTGAGCCAGCAGTAGATGTGCTTCCTGATGGACAAGATTGGCACAGTGTACGAGCACCAAAAGATCCCAAGCCGCTTTTATAAGTGTTTTCTGCGCAAATGCTGCATGCAATTGCTTCTGTCGTACATCCGGGACATGTATATCCTTCTTTGCAATAACATTGCCATATATTGTTCACACCATAAGCAAGTTGTTCCACATTTCCCTGTATTTCTTCAATATAGCGTCCATAATCTTTTCCAGAAAATGTATTGACAGGGCATGCTAGGCATGCTGATATTCCTTCAGTACCTTCATTTCCTTTGTATGTGTTTGCTGCGCAGTTTGCACAAGTATTATCAATTGTTCGATACATCGCCAAGCCACAGCTTTGTGCATCGACACACTGACTGTTTACTGGAACTTGCCAGCTGTTGTCACACCAGCTTTGGCATCCTGTACGTGCTGCATTGGGAACACTTCCTGGTGCACAATTTTCGCAGCTTTCGCCGGTAGTTCTATACTTGCCTGCTTCACATAATACACAAGGGCCGCCGGCAGGGCCAGTATATCCAGCATTACATTTGCATTGTGTTTCTGAAGTGCTGCCCGCTAACGAGTTGCTCGAAGAAGGACACTGTGTGCACGAACTTGCGTAGACCTCAAGTTCAGTTATACTCATTAAACCAAGTGTTTGTCTATGAATTGATACATATTGGCCAGTTGCAATACAGGTAACGTCGGTGTATTGGACAGTAACGCTGAGAAAAGGTGAAGCGCAAATAGGATTAGTCCCAAAATTGCTAGATGCTCCCACACGAATATCAAAAGTGCCGTCATAGCCAGAGCCGATATTATACCAAGGATAATATCTAATTTTGGTGATAGAAGAGCTTGCACCCAAATTAATTCCGAGCCATGACGGCACATCATTGTACCCCCATACGGAATGCCACGGGTTTAAGCCATAGCTGCCATCCACGGCCAAAGATGCGCCGTAGAAATCAGAATAAATACTTGAAGCAGTGGCTGTTTTGCCTCTCGCAACGTTTTGGGAGGCACCAGTACCATAAAAATTGGCAGAACATTGTGCGTCGACACGTGCCAAGCACAAGAGCAAGACGCAGTAGAGGGCGCGGCGGCCTCGACCAGCCAAGGAAGACCCCAGCATGTCAAGGCGTGTCTAATATACGTGTGCTCCTCGATACGTTCTTTCGCCATGTCCAGACGTGAGCATTGAGCCGCACGCGAGTATGAAGAGCGCAAGTATATAAAGCGGGCCAGGCATGTCTGCTGTGTGCACTGTGTGGTTCTACAGCCCAGCGAAGGACCGGGTGACGGGGCTGAACGTGGTCAACAAGATCGTGGCGAGCCTCGACCCGCCGTTCTGCCACGTCGAGCTGCAGTTCCCGAACGGGGAGGCGTGCTCGATCGTGATGAACGGACGCGTGAGCATGCGGGAGCGCAGCTTCGACCCGGAGTTCTACACGGGCGTGCGGGTCGAGGCGCCGGCGCCTGCGGTGGGCAGGGCGCTGGCGCTGGCGCGGGGCCACGTAAAGCTCGAGACGGCCTTCGGCGTGACCGGCGCGCGCACCTTCTGCAGCAAGCTGGTGGCGGACCTGCTGCGCGAGAGTGGGATGGTGCCCGAGGAGGAGCTGCGGGGCATGTATTTGAACTCACCAAGCGCGCTGCACCGGCGGTTGACTGCACTGACCGGCCCTCGCTTACTCTCACGCCCAAACCCGCGCACAGGGCCTCTCGTCCCCATCGATTTCGCCGAGTCGACTGTACAGCCCGACTGTCAGGCACGATACAAAGTATCTGCCGTGGCCTTCAGCGGACAACGCCTCTCTTTCCGCCTCCCATGCACAGATCGCAGACAAAATGAGAAAATGCCTGAAGAGGATCAAGGGCTGCTCTTCTGAGCATGACGAGCGTACAGCGAAACGTGCTGAATGAACTGGTCGCCTGCATACTCACATGCACAGAAAATCAGGCTGCTCTCACAACACAGGAGACTGACCTACTGAAGCTCCGCGAGCGCGCCCTCGACATGTTCAAGGACCTCGAGCAGAAGCTGTGCTCGCTCGCCGCCAGCTGTATCACAGCTCCGATGTCCGGGCGCATGTTCATCGCTCTTCCTCTAGACTACTACAGCGAACGAGAACGCAAGCAGAGTCTGGAGGAGCAGATGCGCTAAAAACCCCAAATATGTTTTGTTATTTATTAATGAACGACTCTTTCACACTCCCCAGTCATCGTCATCCTCTTCCGACTCTTTCGAGACCGGCTTTTCCGAGACCGGCTTTTCCGAGACCGGCTTTTCCGAGACCGGCTCGCACTCGAACCAGTCACCATCGTCGTCGAAGGAGTTAGAACCGCGTGTCGTGGAGCATTGCTTCTCCCATAAAGCCTGCATTTCCTTGGCTTTCTCACAAAAGTCTTTGATATAAGAGGAAGAAGTTTGCTTTCCAGGATCTGCTGCAAGCGGCTCTGCTGCAACCGCAGATCTGCTGCAACCGCTGGCGGCGAAACTGAACGAGTTTCCGGCACATCCGCCGTTTGATGAGCAAAATATGGGTGCTGGAACAGGAGGAGGAGGAGCGGGATCCTCCTCGGGAGGAGGACGGGGGTTCGCATCCCATGGAGCGAGATTAATGCCAGTGCATCCCACATAGAATAGGTCTATGTATTCCCCGGTCTTCTCTTCAAAAAACCCGGCCAGAGCATTTGCTTCGCCAATCTGTTTTTTCATGGCCTTCTTCAACTTCGGGTCAGCAGTTGCCTTGGCCATCATCTCTTTCAAGCCTGCGTTGTCCCCCCGAAGAATGCAATAGTGTGTGCCTTCTTTATGCTTGTCCGGCAGAGTGGTCTTCCTAGACAAGAAGGCCATTTCGATCCTGCACATCAAATCCGTTCGGAGATCGTTACGCTGATCGCATAGCAACGCCTTAACGAGGGCTTTTTGCAGAGCGTTGGTCATCAGGTGTATCTTGTCACGCAAGTTTTCGTACAAGCCCATCGCACCTCGTGAAACGAGGTGCTGTGCGGCGATCATGTGGAAGATGCACACGCACGCGATGTCGAACTCGTCCCCCCTGCCCAAGGTGAGCCTGGTGATGTCCGCGTTGAAGCGAACAAACCGACCATCCCTCTTGAAATAGTCATCACAGACTTGCTGCGCAATGTCCGGGTTGTGCGCAGCCCAACGAGGGTTGGTCGAATTCTTTGCTTTCAGCACAGACTGCGCACCCAGGAACCAAAGCCAGTACAGATACAAATCTGTATTGAAACCATCCTCCTCACCTGGTACCTGAGGCACCCAAATGTGCTGCTGATGGTTAAGCTGCTCAAGGTGGTACCTGGCCAGCTTCAGAAACTGCTCGTCCGGAACCGTGAAGATTGCCATCGCAGGGTCGACAGCTTGTGGACTTTTTAAGTGCCACCCCAGCTGTTCCGGGGAGAGCAAGCGCTGCAAGTCAAGTATGGTTTGCTGCTGCTGGTAATGACAGTCGAACCACGCCTTGTTGTCCTCGGCTTCTTTTGGAAGCTTCGTGAGCTTGGGCAGGGGAGCAAAATGCCCCCTGTCTTTCGGAATGAGCATCCCGTGCAACTCCTCGATCCTGCTGTTATTGACGCCGCAGGCGTTGATTAACCACGTCTTCTGCCCGGGCCCACCGTCTCCTGGAGTTCGGGAGGCAGCTTCTTGCTGCTCGCGGGTGCATTTCTTTTTGGCCTCGTGCTTGGCCTCGTTATTGGCCTCGTTATTGGCCTCGTTCTTGGCCTCGTTCTCGGCCGGCTGATGCTTCCTCTTCGGGGGCATAGTCGACCTGCTCGTCGTCTCTTAAATATGTCGAGTTCAAATACAAAGAGTAAAAAGTCTATGAGAATCAAACTACTTTATAAAACGGGCGCCTGTGCATGCTCCGCCTGCGAATCGTGGCGTATGGTCTGCTGGTACTGCTGAGGCTCTGCTGTATGTGTGTCGAAGGCGCCGAGGACATGATGTACAATATCGGCGCGAATGACATGATGCACTTGACTGGCGCGACATTCCATGCGTATGAGAACGCATGGTCTGTGGACATGCTGAGCCAACAAGCAGACGCTGCAGTCGTTCTTATTTTTACTGTGTGCGAACAGCCGTGTGCACGAGCGTACGAACCCGGTCAGGAAAACCGCTTCTTTATTGTAGATTGCGCGGGCTTACTGCTGGCTGTGAATACACGCCCATGGCACAACACTTACGTGGCGTCGCAGGTGGCCGATGCCGCGAGTGCTACAGCGTTCTGCGACGGCGTTCGTAAGTCGCCCGCGGAGGTGCAAGCGCGCACTAGCAGCATCCTCAGCGACGCTACTGGAGGCGCGCTTGTGCGCGTTCGATCGCCACTCGTCATGGTCGTCTTCCACGAGCCTGAGTTTATGCATCAGTATACACTGGCAGTTGGTGCTAACTCGAGCGACCTATTTTCTCTCGCCTTCAGGGTCACTCAAGTAACAGCTTTCGGAGAAAAGTTTTCGGTGCGCCACTTTGTGCACACGGTGATTCTGCGCACGCCAGTGGAGCGCTTACTGACATTCGCACTGCGCAACGGCTGCACAGCAATCGGCCTGAGCGCACCAGCGTTCGGAAACGTGCGCAGTACCGAAGTGGGCGGACGTGTTCGTTGTGTGTGGGAATGCAGGGGCGACATGCTTCGTCAGCCCTACAACTCACTGCCACCGACGCTAGCGCAGCTTGAGCCCACTAACCCTGAATACACAAAACTGAGCATCAAGTACGCCTGCATTGCTCTACCGCAGGCATTTGTAGCCTCTACATTTGGCTTCGTCGTCGACACCCTGCTATCACCGACTGACATCGGCTACGCGCAGGCGCTCTTTGATGCTGTGGACCGACTCTCCGCCGCTGTGCAGCAGGACCTAACCGACGCAGGGCAACAGGGCTTTGTATTGTTATCCATCCGCGACTCCGTGTATCACACCTCCTTTGACCAACGTTTGGCAGAGTTGCAGTTGGAGAAGTGTGTGTCTGCTGGCGTGTTGCCTGCAGCCTGTACAGCGTCGGCCCAGACACAAGAAAACACAAATTACCCGTACCAGAGGAGACGACTCTTGAGCAGTGCTCCTCGGGCGTTTCCTGCGCAGATTGATGGAATGATTGTGATTTCACAGGCGGCCGTTTCGCAGCAGGAGAAGAAAATCGACACTATTCTCACGAGACTTAATTCCGTGCTCGTCAGCGCCGTTCTCAAACACGCTCAACTGTTACAGGACGCTACAGGCACACAGATCATTGTGGACGTCGAGGACATAGCTTTCCACAAGATAGTGGAGTTTGCGGTGTCTAGTCCGGTCACCCCTGGCTCAGCGGATACAGAGCTCGCTCGGACACTGAGCAGGGGCCGAGCAGGTATGAAAGCCGTCAATGCGGCGCTTTGGACAAACGCAGGCATCCTGTGCGGCGTCATCGCTGCAGCGCTTTTCGTCGCTTGGCGATGCAACAAGGCCGGGTAACGTCGGTACGCAAGCATAATAAAAACAAGACAATGTGCGCATGATTCTTTATTATGTATACTTAGTTTCGCACCACACAAACACCTTCTTTTCCTGTTTGCGATCTGCTTCCACAATCGTTCGGCCAGTCGAGCACGCGATCGCATGTAAGCGAGGGCTCATTTGTGACGTAGTCGACTACATGCCACTCTTCCTTCCCAAGAATTTTCTTCATCGTCGAGCTAAGATACTGCGAGCTGTGGCAGTGTGCGCTGTCTGCTGCGACGCACGCGACGGTGTCGCTGAGGAAGCTGGCGGCACGGAGGCCACGCAGCTTCTTGCTCGCACCCTTTATTGTGGGGTGGGCGTAGTGGAAAGCACCTGTGATGTGCGCGAAGCGCGCTTTGTTGCGGTGCCACGAGGGACTCTGTGCCTGTTGCTTATCATTGTTGTCGTGGAATTGTCCCAGCCAGTGCAAAGGACACCGCCACGAAAGAGTAGACGATTCGGACACGTCCTGGGCATCCAAGATTTTTTGCGCCAGATCATGCTCCCACGCCCAGTTCTGTTCGATGTTCTGCAGCCAGTCCACCACATTACCGCCAGTGTGATCGCAATCTCCGAGATGCACGCTGTTCAGATATAGATAGTCCTCTGTAATGGCGAACTCGAGACAGTGGCCGCCGATGTCCTGTGGAAGCAGCTTCAGCGCGGGCACACGCTCGAGAGCCATTCTTGTCAATCTGCCTCTGAAGATCGAGTTTTGTATATTCCACAGCCCACTTTGCATGTCCACCGTCTCCGAAGAGCTTCTGTCTTCTAGATCTGTGACGGGGTCTCCCTTGTGTCCCAGCAAAGTGCCGTGCTCCAGCGGGCAATTTTCCGGGAATTCTGGCATTTTCTCACAGAGAGGCTCATCTATTAGCGCTCCAATGTGAGAGCGAACCACCGTATGCCCATGATTTCTCGTACACACCGACGGAAGTACGTTCTTTATGTAGTTTTCGTACACTGGGTGGTTGGCACATGTTTCCACTGAGGCTAAACTGGCAGCGCATAGGGTGTTGTAAAACATCACTGAACTGCCCTTGGAAGATCGCTTCATGTCGCACGCGAGAGGAGGGTCGGTCGCACTGTCCTCTTGTGCAAGGTTATTAGCAACGTCGAAGAACTCCGCCCAGAATGGTGCCATCACCTTTACGTTGTCATCATCCACGTAGCAAATGCTGTGCATGAAACTATGTCCGTGAATTGCAAGATGCCAGTCTGTGAACAGGAGATCATGCAAGAAGGTTTTCTTGCGATCTCGGCCAAGAAGAAACGTTGGGTAGAATCCATGTAACAAAGAATCGACTTTGGGTGTAAATGTCAGTGTGTGATCCACCGGAACATTCCAACCGACGTTATCTTGCATCTGAGTGGCGCAACTCTGCATGGTTTTATGCATCTGGTTGGTCAATAATTGGAAGTCGAAGGTTGTTGACGGACACTTGAAGTTCATGACTGTGCGTGCTTCCACGAATGTGTTGAAATGCTTCGCCTCTGTGAAGTCAAGATACTGCAAATCCTCTGCCAACGGGTCATTGTACAGAGCATCTACGGCGTTAGCTGCTTCTGGATCGCGTATTTTATGAAGTGCCATGAAACCACCACTTACTGTGTCGGTGATTCTCCTGTCTAGTATCAGGAGGACTAGGTACAGAAGTTCTTTCTCCTGCAGGAACTGGCAAGGCGAGTCATTTTTCTCACATTCGTATTTTCCGTTTGTCGGCACGTCCGTTGGGAATCTTTGATCGACAAGAACCTTGACGTTGTCCGTACACGGCAGGGAGGGATTGTATGAGCATTTCATTGGCCTGCTCAGAGCGTACTCTGGCTTGGTGAGCCGCTGACATTTATCTCCGCTCTCTCCGCTCCCGCACTCGCATGTACTCCCATCCTGCAGGTACTCTGATCTTTCAACATTCTTCTGGATTTGATTATACAATTCTTGCATGGGTGCAGGACGCAATTTTACGTAGTCGTACATCGGATAAACATCACTTGGGAAAACATTCTTGTTCAAATCCGTGTGCAAATTTTCAACGACGTTCTCTTCAATCAGAGTTTTCATGGTAATCGACGGGCTGGTGGGATCCCAGTAAAACATTTCAGATGTCAGATATTCTAGCACTCGGTTGTATATGCTAGAGTTTCCGCTGTCAGCGAACATAGTCAAAAATCCACCAGGTTTTGATAAGACTACACGAGGGTTCCTGTATCTCACATAATCTGAATTTATGTGAATCAGGTCTGTAAACCCGTGTTCTGCGCCTATGCACACTAGATCTGGAATATCCATGACTGGTAGCTGTGAGACCGCCCATGTGATTGTTTGTATGACGTCTTCGCCGATCTGTATGGTGTGAAATTCTGAAGCTTTCGTAGGAGAATCGCTGTCACGGGATTCCAATCGCTGAAATAAGAATTTTGCTGTCTGTAACCATTTTTTGAGTGGCAATTCCTCGGCAGGCAACGATGCCTTGTAGTTTTCACACTGGACTCTGTCTGTGTGAATTCCTTCGAGCAGCTGAGCCAAGAAGCGAGTGGGAACCCCGCCGTCCCCATCGCCGGTTGCGAGCACGACGCACTGAGCAAACCAGCGGAAACTGATTGGGACAGGAACTCTGCGCTCGAAAATATACAGGGAGGAGCCTGGCACGAGGCTTTTTTCGAAACTTGTCGGGTACACGGCCTCTTGCGTCGTCTCCTCGTCTATAAATTTCTCGTTGCTGACCAGCTTTTTGGCTAAGTACACGAGACAATTTGAGTGTGCAATGTATTCCTCGTCATTGGAAAAGCCGCGATTCTGACCTTCGACATTCATGCCGAAGACGAACCACAAAAGTGCATTGGCATATCTTTTCACTTTGAGTAGGCTCTCATTCTCCGTCCATTTGTAGGGGGTGGTGAGATGATTTAGTACGTCCATGAACAATAAGAGTCCAGACTTGCCAAGGTCTGCCATTTGATCGTCAAACGCATTGACACAGAACTGGCGCAAGTCATTCAACTTTTTCTCCGCCTGGTCTGGGTCTCTGGACATTGTCGACTGCTCGCCAAAGACAATCGTGACAAGAGGCAGCACAAGTATGTCTGGTATACAGAGATTGCTGACCTCCTGGTTCACTTCTTCGCAATCGGTGCCCAGCATGTAGCCTGTGCCCCAACATCGCTGTGCGTCTAGTGCACAGTAATCTCGCGTGGTCTTTGATGGTTCGACTCCATTTTCTAATGCATTATTCTTTGTATATACCATCACCCGGCGCTTTTCGACACTTTTTCCTTTGACGTGAAATAAGATAGACGGGCATAAATTGAAGTCCACGCATTTGCGAATCTCCTGCGAAGCACTGTGAAGCGTCGTTGAGAAGCGCTTGTAAGGGTCTAGGAAGCCCGTCACATCACCTCCTTTCATGTCACAGAACCTGGCGTGCCACTTATCATCCTTGAAGACCCAGGTCCTGCTGACGTTAACCGGACTGACACGGTCAGACCTGCCAACAAAGTTCGCAGGCTCGTAGCAAGCCTTGTACTTTGTGTATGAGTACGACCGGTCGCACGAATGCGGCTTGTGCGACAGGACTTGCATATCGGACAACATTTTCGCTTCTGATTCTGTAGTCCTCAAAAAAAGGGTGTCTGGCACTTCTTTGACGTACTGGAAGCCATCTGTTTTTTCTGTGGTGTTGTGGTAGTGGTACCAGTTCCGGAAACTGCACATTCCATTGGCATACGCGAAGTCCGGGATGCTCTCAAATAGACTGACTTTTTGCATCGACACGTCGCATCCTCTCTCGGCAAATAGCTGTACTTCTGCGTTTTTTCGGGCCTTGTTTTTCACACGGATCGAAGGAGAGACGCATTTCCCCTGTCCACTGCATAATTTTTCTCCGTCGCAGTGCTGGTGCTGGTAGCACGTGCCTATTTCCATGCACACGCCCGTTTGCGCCACCCCTTTCACGTCGAAATTTTGCAGACACACAAGCTGTTTCGCATTTATGTTTTTCAGAACATTACATTCGTCATGGCTCGTGCACACGTCTAACGCGGGGAATCCACACCCTTCCGCATTGTCCTGACTGCCGTCTGCCAGGAAATGTCCCGAAACTTCAAAAGATTTGTCAGACAACTGCGAGTTTTCCACCACCCAGTGCGGCCAGACGGTATTCAAGAGCATCTGTTCAGCATTGCTAGCGGTAGCATCGGTCGTCGGCGTGTACCATCGTGCCCACGATCGGACAAGACCTACGGAGTGTTGAAGCAGCAAATCGCTCTCGTGTCCTCTTTTGCGCAAGGTCGTGTCTGTTTCCTGGAGCGACGGCGAGCCAACAAAGTTCATGTCCTCCAGATCGACGACCGGCGCCGAGCGCGGAATGCTAGGGTCTGCTGATGCTTGTTGGCTCCACTTGCTTTGCATGTAGTATGGATTTAATCTGTGGGCTGGCGTGGCGTATGCTTGCGCATCGCACACGAGATGCGCGGCCCCGAAGACCTGCGACGCGACTGTCATGTTCCGCATGCGCACGGGCTCGATGAGGGTGTCGTGTCCGTTCGGCGTTTCTGACATCCAAGAGCTGAAGCCTCGGGTGTGAGTCTCCGACGCCGAGCACGCAGATGTCGGGTGGTAGCCTACGGGGTGCTGCACGTCCGGCCAATAGTCCAGCAGGTCGTCACAGTACGATTTCGGGACTTTCTCCTCGTCTTCTCTCTGCAAGAGCAAACCTGTTGCGCTGTGGAAAACCGCAGACAGATCGACGTCGTGCTTGGCGACGGCGAGCGCGCCCTGCAGCGCGTCCAGCAACTGCTGCTCGTGTTCGTAGTCCCTGGCCTCTCCGGCCAAAATGGTGCTCGGCCAGTGCAAGCTGTTCGTCAGAAGATTCTCTGTCCCGGCGTGGTCCGCGAACAAACGGCGCCCGTCGACGATTTTACCGGCCTCGCACGTCTTCGGGTGGAAATCAACCGCTGAGCATGCGGAGTCTTCGCCTTGCTGCTCGCACATGCAGGGGTCGTAAAAAATCCCGTCGCAGTAGAGTATACAGGAACTCGTGTAATAATATTGTGTGCAGTCTGTGAGTGTATGTCCAGCAAAAGCACATGACGTAGGCGGTTTCTGCTTATCTTCCGGGATAATGTCGTACACGCCTCGCAGAACGCACAAAGCGACGTCCTGCGCTTGCGTCGAACAGCGGTCTCTCCACACGTTGGCTGTTGTTTGCTGCCTTGACAGCAACAAGAGGAAGCGATCTCTGTTGACCTGGTCGTTATCCTGCGTCTCTTCCAATAACAGACGGAGCATGGACAGCAAGGCATACTCGATTGTCCAGCGAACACAATACTCCACAGCAGGAACGATCTGCACTGAGTGTGCCATTGGCAGTAGCGTGTTCACAAAGTACTCGTCCAGCTCTTCACGCAGCAGCTTCTGTAGCGAGCTGTTGCAGACAGGCTGTGCTATGGTGTGTTTGTAGCGTGCGTTGAAGAGCCCCTCGGCACCCTCCCCGAGCTCAAAATCACTGACGTGTTCCTGCATCGTTTGTGGCGCGTGGGGAGAGAGCATGCCGATCCGCAGGCCGCCAGGCCCTTCTGTCGCCAGGTGCTGGGCGCTCATTCTCCATCCATTTGTATTCCGCCCTTGATTTCCAGCATACCACTCCTCTGCCTGTTGCGGATCCAGAAGTCCCCAAGCAATCGACAGTTGTTTTGCACTGCAGTTCACGAGTTTCACAGAGTCCAAGTCCTGTAACACCTGCAGGACTGCAAGAAGATCGTCGCCTGTCAAAGTGTAAGTTGCGAGCGTGTCATTCTCACACAACTTGGCCCAGGCGTCTCGTTTCAAACGACCGTCTGCGAGGCGGGCATCCGTGAGCACGTCTCGGCCATGCGCACACACCTCAGCAGGGATGTAACACACGTGCTCTGTGTTTTTCCAGCCACACGCACAAGCCTGCAGCACGTCTGTTGGGTACAGCAGCTGATCGATGTCAGGCGCCAGCAACGCTTCCTGCCTCAAGTTTTCCGGCTCTCCCTGTGAGGCGGTCGACAGCGACGACGGAGTCGCAGTTTGTCGAACCTCCGTGTCTCCGTGATACTCCCCCTCACACCACACGCTATCCGACGCCACGTATCGATGTGCGTGTGTCCAGAAGTGCGGCGCGAACGAGCGAGAATGCGAGAGAAGCTGGTCCACAACGAGCTCCATGGCGTGGTTGCGTGCATCTTGATGGTCGCGCGTCGGTGCGTTGTCATGGTCCTGAGACGGGTCGTACTGGTAAGGCCCGCCAAACTCGTCCATGGGCACGTGAGGTATGCTGCTTTTCGACGCACGCCCTTCTTTCTTGTTCAGGTCTTCGCCGGTCAGTGGCATCGTGCCGAACAACCCAGTGACCCTGCTCGTGCACCATTCCCACAGAGACTCGTTGTTCATCAACACAATGCTGTCTTGTGTCCCGTATGTGTGAATCGGAACGTTTCCGGAAGATCTGAATAACTGTGCCGCGCTCACGATGCTGCGATCATCTTCGTTCAGTGTCACGGGGTCTCCGATCTGCTGCAGCCATTTGCGGTCGATCAGGTTCGAATTAGCAATCAAATCAAACGTAGACGAAAGGATCTTGTGAGAAATATCCCATTCTGTAGACCCCATCGAATTTTGCAAGCCGAACCTGAGGTACTCTCTTCTCACTCCCGCACAACACTGGATACTGGGAGGTGTGTTCTTGCATGTGCAGAGAAAGTTTTCCTTGTTCGTCCATACAGCAGCTATGCCCTGCATATGAGTGATGACCGTTTTTGTGACAATGTCAACCGCTTGGTCTTCCACTTTTTTGCGGGTTAGATGCATAAATGCTTTTCGAATCGGCGAACCACCGGTGCCTCCCCACGCAGTGAACTCTCGTGAGAATGCACTGCCGCGGTGGTACAGAGGCACAGGAAGCGGTTTCATATTTTCGAGGTGCACATTGGCACTCATAGCAGCTGCGGCGTAAGGTCCAAGTATGATACAATCTATCAGCTGATGCAGTTCATCGCCTTCGACACTGAAAGCCTCTACATCTAAATGTGCTTTCAATTTTGCGCCGAACGAACTCTGCAGCATTTTTGACACAACCGGCGTGATTTCGTTCTCGATCATCCTCTCGATCTTGCTCTCAGCGATTTTCTCACGCTCGCTTGCGGGAATGTCAATGCTGTGCACTTTGGTCAGAGGCGCGTGGTTGGAGCTGTCACCCGTCCACAACATGCGTGGAAAGGATCTGTCTGAAATTTTTTCTGGGACTCTGCATGCGTCCACGCTGCTGGAGAGCCCGTCTACCGCCCGCTCGTACACGAAATTGCTGTCCACTTCTCTGTGGCAATTGTGCTTGAGATTACCGACTGCGAGGGAGTCTGCGAGACAGACCCAGGAAAGTGGCGAAATGTCCATTACAGGATTGGATTTTCCAAACATTTCCAGCAAGCGCACCACCTTTTTCCGGAGCAGCGTAAACTTGTCGTCTAAGCGTGCACTCACAGATTTTTTCAAGTTTGCAGTGGTGCGCCACTCTTCCACTGTGAATAGTGCGTACAGCGTCGAAGCCTCGTCCCACCGCTTCTGTTGATAGTTATCGCGGCAACGGCCGATCACCTGCATCAAGTCCACACCCTGATTTACAAAGTCTGGGTGTTTGGGTTTCTTGATCTCACATTCGCTTGGCCACTGTTTTTGCAGACACTCTACGTAATCATTGTATCCATAAGAGACCTCACCATCACCGGTCCGCATATTCAACAACGAGGAGTAGGAGAACGGATTCCAAACAAGCAGGTCGCTACCGTCGCCGTTGTTGAGCATGAGAAGTCCCGAGCACCAGAAGGCCTGATTGGAGATGTCCATGAGTTTGCTCTTGGCAGGGATTGAGTATGCTTCGTCGCCGCACGCACACTTCCCTAACATCTCGAGGGAATTGTCAATGTCTGGCAACTTACATCTCTCCCAGTCAATAGTCTGGGCCACGTCCATCATACCCTTGATCATTCCGAACGCCCATGCGATGTATACGTCAGCAACGTTAGTCGAAAGCGCCACCCACGTACTGAGCGCCTCGTCGACGAGGCTTGAAATGGAATCAGAGATGAGGCGCGTGATCTTGTTTGCGCGTCCCTTCTGAGTGCCTGATTTGCGCTCCTTCATATCCTCAATGTCGGCGCCCGCGTCCTCCAGCGACTGTCGAACTTCTTCGCTAAGACACACCGCTATATTGGAACGCTCGGCCGCTTGCTGCATGACGCCTCCGAAGTTTATAGTCAGTTCAGGCTGTCCCCTGGTTGATGCCGTGTCAATTATTTGTGTGAGGCTGGAACTGAATCCAGAGCTAGTGCACGAGATGAACTTTTGAGCAACAATTGTGTGATAAACATTCAAGAGCAGAACAGAAGTGATAAAATTTGTCGTAGCCGTCAGAATCATTATTTGTCGCGCGTGCATGCGCGCGTCAACAAGAGTGCCCTTGTGCGGGTTTTGCACCGACACGTCGTGCATCACGTGCGACCTTGCACCTAGTACAGATGTTATAGTAGCTGCCATACTGACGATGGTATCTTTCGTGGTGCAGGTATGCTGCCGCAGAGCCACATCCGGCCATCGCACTGTATACTCTTCCCGCCGCTGGTGCGTCAACTCCACAGTCATGATAATTTTGTCTGTGATTAAATTCCACACACCCTTGAGCAGCACGCGCATGCCATGCATCTCTGATGTCAACACCTTCCCGAGGTTACACAGAGGCTTCCGCATGTTGACCAGGGTGCCTGCACAGCGCTCGATACCGCACTGCTGGGCTGCATAGCACAAAATTTCAAGCGAAAAAAGGTCCTCGTCAATCGAACCCCCTTCTCGCCGTGCGCACGCGCCACAATTATGCACACTACATTCCTTCAAAATGTGAGCCGTGGTGCTTGTTCGCAGGCCTTGGTGCATCATGCCACTGACCACACTTTCAGACACTTGGAGGTTAAGGATGTGTAGCCATCCACCGCGCACATCGCGTGCATTGGCCGTCGGAATCTCTATCATTACAGTCGCTCCCGACAGTCCTTCTGTGTTTTCGACCTCCCCGCTCACCAACAATCTCAGATCGCGTAATATGCGTGACTCCAAGTACAGCACACGCGAGAGGAGAATTGTGCGCGCGTGGACATTGTTCTCTATATCTTTGTATGCGCGTGCGATGGAGTCTATGCGAAAAAGGGAGACAAGACTTTCCGGAATGCTCATTTTCTTGCGATCCGGAACAGAATTGGTCTTAAAATATAGGGCTCTCTCAGCCTTACTGACGGACGGCAATGCTAAGTGCTCCTCACAGATGCCGGGGTTATCCAGACTTTCATCATCGTCTGCCCCTAGTTCTCGGACGCATATCCGCTTGTGTTGAAGCACGAAGTCGACATCCGTGTACGGCGGGTCTTGATGACATCCCACCTCACAAAAGACTTGGGGCAAGAAATCCGAATCCCTGAATGAGATCTTGCATAGCACACATGCCTTCTCTGGCAGTCCAAATGTTCCAGATTCAGTGGCAGTATCGCTGTTCTGATGAATGGTCCAGCCGCGCGCCTCAAGAGTGATTTCATTCCCTATATTGTCAGCTATGTCTACCTGCAGATGTTCAATCTTGTGCAAGAATCCGTTTTCAGGATTCTGTTTTTGTAATTGCTGTAAGACCCCGTATGACCTCTCACTGTGCAAGGCCGTGCGCATGATTTGAAAGGGCGTAGGTTTTCCGGCCTTAAAGAGCATCACTGTGGTGACGCTCTGCTGCACAAAATCAGTTTGCGTTGTGAAAGAATTGTCGGGGCTGTGTGTCTCTACGATCAGCATGTCGCGTGTTCCGTCCTGCGGGCCCCACGAGGACGCTATGTGAACAGACATCACCGTGTGTGCAGCAGGCAACGACGGGTAGCCTGTCGCGGAGTTCTGGAGATTCAAAGTCTTGGCTTCCATGCCACGCCACTGGAACGCATACTGTGTGATGTCGATTGGCAGGCAGTAGTACGCAATCGCCAAGTTTTTCTGTGAATTATGCACCGAATCATCGGCGCTCAGACCCGCCAGAATCAAACATTGATTCCCGGCATAGTAGGTCCCGCCGCACACCTGTGCGCAAGATTTCTGGGGAATCTGAGTCATGTCAAGAATCATGAACGGGGGTTTGTTTTTGCCGTCTTCGATATCCCGAGCGCTGAAGAGCATGCTCTCCATGTCGACCGTGATGTCAGTCTGCATCCCGAGATCAATGCCCTTGGACTCTTCCAAGGCCTTCGCTCTGTTGAACTCTGAGAACTCCTCCATACACTTGACGCCACAGTCTTCAGTATCGACACAGGAAGAGAAGTAATCTACGGGGTCTGGTATGATACTGACAACGTAAGGCGAGACGTCAAACGCGTCGCAGTCCACGCTGTCGCCGGTTATGACGCCCAAGAGACCGTCCACTACGCCTTCGGCGTGTTCCGTCATGCGCGAGAAGCGGTTATAAGTTTTGTCAAATGCAGACGATAGACGCGAGTTGCTGAGATCCATGGCAATGAAGCAAATGCTCTGTTGATCATCTTTGTTCTGAGCAAATGCGGCTAGCCAATGCTTCTCCTCGAGAGGCAGAGGGCGCAATGCACATATGAGTGTCACGGAATCAAGCACCGTGCTGTCAAGATCGTTGATCATGTCTCCTTCACTCAGCTTACATGCACACGACACGGTCGGGTAGTCAACGAGCAACACGATCGCCACAGTCATCACTCCCTCGATTGTGTCCGGAAAGAGCAAGCATAATTGTTCGAGCGCTTTGCCCCATGGCTTTTCGGCGCCGACCATCTGCGCCAGGCCGTAGCACTGGAAGCGCATGGTGTCGAGAAGGTCTGTCTTCACGATCGACCTAGACTCCAGCAGAGCACTGCTGACAACGGCCGCTGGGTTCCTGTCGCCAACTTGTAACACACGTAGCAAGACAACCCTCCCCACCTTTAACAACATCGAGAAGCTTCCAACCATGCCTGCCTGTGTGCGAACAAAAGTTCGGACCAAGACAGGCAGCCGCATGTTCGCTACCAGGCCGTCGGCCATGCCCAGCACTGCCGTGCTCGCGTACATAGACGAAAACGCAATGGGCTGTTGGAACATGGCTTCGACGCCAGCAAAGGCCGGGAGCGCTCCGGGCGCACCTTCTGCGACTTTGGCCGCTCCGACAACAATGGTCCGCAGGCCTGAGAGTGTCCTGTCGGCCAATTTATTCGCCGCCAGTGTCGACGAGACCGAAGAGAACGTATTCACAGCGTATATCATAAGATGTGCGTTGAAGCGTGCGCACCACTCGCCCGCGGCGATGATGTCATCCACGTGCAACAATCGCTCACCGGCGCTGTCTGTCATCGAGTGAAAAGTCACTTGCTCCAGGTCGACAGTATGCAGATCACGCAAAGCCTGAAGTGGATTTTTGGGCACCGCAGCCACGGCAGCTGTCAGTGTACATACAGTATCGAGAATAACGTGCACGAGACTCAGAATCGCGCTCAGGGGCACGGTGAGCGCAGAACCGAAGGCAGGCACCGTCCGCGCCTCGATGCACGGCGTATCGCCCAATTGCTCTGCATTGGTCGAAGACGCCCCCCAAGATCTTCCAGCAAGCAACTCGTCACCAGACCACATCCCTTGGTCGTGGGTCCGCCAGCACGAGAATATAGTTTTCTCCCCGTCTACTGCCTCCGCGTCGTCGACGTCGCGGCAGTCGTGTCGCGAGGGGTGCAGAAAGTAGTAGCGGTAGATGCGCGGACCTGTCACAGTGTCGGTGTCTGGGTTGTAATCTCGTGGGCGCGCCGCAAGCACCGTGACAAGCACGTTTTGGGTGTTCAGGTACTCGACGCTCACAATCTTCATGCCAACCACCACGTCGCATTGGTCGGCAGCGGTGCTCTTGTCCTTGAAAAAATCTCCGTAAAACTCAGGCACGCGCATGTACGACACCCTGCTCCTCACTTCTGCGGAACTTGGCGAACCGGCGGCCTCCATGTCAACGCCGCGCATGGTCTGCGCCGTCCAGACACGTGCGCGCCCGAAGCTCGAGTGTATGATGAAGCCGAAAGCCGCTGCTTCTCCATTACAGAATTTGAAAACCACCCTGTACACATCCAGGTCCGGGTTCTCAGCCCAGTGCACAGCCCAACGCGAAGCCGTCGCCGGGAGCAGGCCCGGCGGCTCTCCGCCTGCGGCTATTGCTTCCCTGTACACCTTGTAGATCGACCTGGGCAGTACGATCTTGCCGTCGGCCATGCTATTCGCGTAGCAGCTGGTGTCGGCCTGATTGCATGTGGCGAGTTTGATCGCGTGAGAGTTGCTCGTGAGGACGAGGCGCTCGCTGCTCATCTGCAGCGAGCCGTGGCCTATGTCGTAGAGCCTCGTCACTACGACATGCTCAGGATTGCGCAGGTTGTCCAGTTGTATCCCGAGCATCACGTCTCCGGCAACCACGAACGGCTGCTCTTGCGTGCGCACAGAATACCACGTTCTTGTCTTGTGCTCGAGCATGAGAGCTAGTTCAGTTTCGTTGAAGCTCGTGTCTCTATTCAAAAGCGGCACGAGACTCATGACGGAAGCGGGGATCGGGGACGGCGTGCACATGCGCGCGGCACGACAGCCTGGGTACACGATGCCCTTTTGACTCATGAAGTCGACTACAGCAGAGGCTGCGGGTTCTTTCCCGCAGTTCTCGCTGAGCATTTGCTCTGTGTGTCTCTCGACGCCACAATCGACGTCGGGCAGCACGACGTGGTCTTCCCATCGTTGCGTGCTGTACATCGTGACATTCTGCGCACGCACACCGCCCCTCACGACACCCATGCACCACGGGTAGCAATTTAAGGCGTCGTGCCAGCAAGCAGGATTCGAGCCTCCACTGCACAGTGGCTGCACGAAGATAGCTGCCTCCACTGCTCCAGCCTTCGTGGCCGTGTATTTGCTCGCCAACAGTCGCATATTGTCCGTCGTGTCTACGTCGCCCTTCAAGTTCTGCGCAATGTTCAGGTACGAAAAGCGCGTGTATGCACTGTACCCGCTCCCCCCGTTGCCCTCCGCCGTCGCCAGTCTCCGCCGCGGCCAGCGTAGGGGCAACACTCGCACGACAGTATTGGCGCAAGACATCCCAAGCAGACTGAGCTCCGGAAAAAAGACCTCGTGCACCGCCGAGACATTCGCGTCGTCATCGATGTGTGTAACATACGGTGCGGTGGCACAGATTATTCTGAACCCGCCTTCCATCACACACCTGCACCCTAGCAGTCCAGTCCGCGTATCTCCCGTGGTGTCTGTCTCTTTCGCACTTCCGCTGTAAGACACCGGCGCCAGTCCCAAGCGCACGTCCACGGAGAAGGGCCAGGCGCCGAAAGCCCACACGTAGCCGTCATGAGCACTGCGGTACAGAACAGCCTTTCCGTCCGTCACTCCAAAGAGCTTCGGGGTCATCCCGACCACCCGCACGCGCATCAGTGTTTCTGCATCGGGCAGCCCACCCTTGTTCTGCAGCCGCTCCAGCGCCTGTATGCTAGAGTGCCCTTCGATTGCGCGAGCCGCGTCCAGCACCACACTGTTCATACGCACGCCCTCGTTGCATCTACTGTCCCCTTCTTCACTCTCGCCCCCCAAGCGGTCTCGCACCAGCAAAGCCGCCGCATTCAACCATCCGTCGATCACCTCCCCTATGCCGTCGAGCGTCGACGACGCCATGCGCACCAGCGGCTCCCAGTCAGGCGTGCACGCGACGACCTCGTGTGTCCGGCTGAGACCGGCACGACCCCCTTGCACACCCAAGACATTTGGGGCACGCTTCAGCTGCAGCATCTCGCAGCGCCGCATGGTGGTGACCGGCAGGCCAATGACACCGAAGAGGACGGTGTTAACGCCCGCGTGCACCGTGGCGTAGAGCCGATGATCCACCAGCGGAAACAGGAGGAGGTTGAACATGAGCGCCGCCACTCCGCAGTGACTCCCGAGCACCCGTCTCAGCGACAACATCGCCTGTCGCACAAACAGACCCGGTGTCAAGAGATCCAGTGTCAGGTGATTGGGAGCGGCGAAGCACTGCGTGTTCACTGCCGAGAATAATCCGGAACAGTCAATCTTGACTGCAGTCATGTTTGCAGCGTGCCCGCAAATGCGCCCGGCGGTCTGGTACAACAGAGTGCACTCCATGACGTTTTTGAGCCACGACGTGACACTCAGGGCCAGCGTCACCAGCGCCAGCGACAAAGCCTGCAGAATCTCCGGAAGAGAGTCTACATTCTGGAATGAATACGGCAAAAGAAGATTGCGGATAATCTGACTGGCCATGAAAATCAGACCGTTGTACAAAGGCATAAAAGCTCTGAAGACAAAGTCGAGCAGAACAAAGATCCATCGTGTCGCCATGAGCACGGGCGCGATGCCGACGTTGTAAATGCGCGAGAACACCACGAAAGCGTACACGGCGCTCGTGGACAGAAGTAAAAGACTTGCAAATACAACAAAGCAGAGCGCTATCAGGGACAAAGATCGACCAAGTGTATTCACAATACTCGTCAACACCAGCACCGGCAGTGCCGTTAAATTCAACAGAGCAGCAGCAAACGACGACAGTGCCGCATTGTCTGCGAACCGCTTTAGGCCACTCCGCTTGTTTGAGAAAAACAGAAAAAGTATCCGTCGCAATAGTAGGTCGCAAATTAGTAGCGTCTGAACCACACCCGCTCCAACCAACAGCATGATAGTCAACGTGTTTTATAAACAAGAGGGCAAAATAAAAAAGACAACAGTGCGTGCTCTGCATCATATATTTTTTTGAAAATCGAACGAGTTTATTTTACCAAAACTATCGTATCCACCCCTCACTTTACACTGTCGCAAAGTGCGTGCGGCCTTTGGCGTCGCGGACGTATCCGAAGTCGTCGCTGTGGGGGTCGGGACAGTGCTCGAGGAGCATCCAGTAGTGCATGGTCCACAGAGCGTTGCGCACGTGTGCTGTCACACCTTTGCCGGTCCACAGCTGTATCTTGATGCGAGGCGAAATCCGCTGGTCGTTGTGGATGCGAGTGAAGACATTGTCGTAAATGCCGACAGCCTGCTCCAGCGACGTGCTGGTGTACCAATCAGCCGTGTTGGACATGCCCACCGGCAGAGTGTTTTTCTTCACGAATACGTGGAGGTAGCCGATGCTCAGCGCACACACTGCCTGATGCACATCTAGTAGATTCGTGTTCTGGATGCGATGACGCAGTACCCACAGAGTGCGCGGCCCGAGTCTGGGGAGATTTCGAGCAAAGTCACACCCACAAAGCGCCACCAGAGCACAGTACTGGACAACTGGGTCATTCACTTTGCTGGGAAACTCGCGGCGGATCCATTTACACACGGACTCGACGTCCACGAACTCGTAAGTTCGTTTTGTCGGCTTGACCGATCCCTCGTCCAAAAATTTGCGCTTGCTAGCCGACGTCACAGGCAACTGCGTGGTCATGCGGTGCAGGATGATGTTGCATTTTTGCGTGCTGTCCCCCTGCTGTCTGCTAGTCTGTAGCAGGGACAGGGGGAGATAGTCCCCGTCCGTGGAGACGATGCAAAGACAGCGGCTCACAGGCATCCAACGGAAGGCCTTGATGTCGCATTCTCCACGGCCGACAGTCCCCTGCTTTGGCGTCCAGTCGTGTTGCTTGATATACTCGTCTAGGTTGTTCCGCGCGCTTGCAGGGGAGACCAGCTTGAGCAGCGTGGGAACGCCGGAATAGTCCAACACGAGCTTCCGATCTCTGTAAGCCGGATTTGTGGCCAGCATGGACTCGAACCACTGCTTCGTGACCTCCAGTACCTTCAGTATCACCTTCACTTTAAAAGTGCGGTTGGCCATCGCGCTGCCCCAGTCCTCCGGCATCTTTGAGGGCAGCGAACTTGAGTGTGCAAATTCGTAATCCACTTTCTGCTTCGCTCTTTTTACCTGCGTCATCGTCTTCGACACAGGCACGTGGTTGTAGTCGTCGAAGCCCAACACCACCGTGTCCGCGCCCATGTCATAGCAGCTCTCGATTGTCTTGTAAAACTGCATTCTGAAAAACACCGGCCACAAGTCCACAGTGCTCGATTTCATGAGCTTCACCTGTCCGTCTATGAACACGGTATCGGGGCGTGCAGGCAGCGTGTCCCTGAAGGCATCGGCGCAGTTTTCTTTTGCTATCTTGAAAAAGTCGGAGTGGATTGTCATGTGCTTCAAAACTGCGAGCAGTCGATCAGACACTTTGCTCTCTTGTTTTATCTGTCATGCACTAAATAGCATCCCCTCGTTACACGAGCGACACCTGAGACACGTTTGCGTGTCCTTGTCTTCATAAAAACCGAACCCACACCTGTCAACCCACTCGTCCTGTGTGTCTGTTACGGTGTCTCCTGTGCATTCTTTCCAATATGCCGTCTTTTTCTTGTTCAGGTCCGTTTCTTTGCACAGTGTGCAGCAATTCGGATTGAAAGGGGCAAACCCATACGACACCACTTTTACAGGATTGACATTTACCTGGAACTTTTCTACTGTTTTGGTCTGCCGTAACGAGTCGTCACTACATCCCTGCTGAGATTTATCAAAAAAATAAGATGTCGGGCAATATGGTGTGAGGTCTCGCATAAAGTTCCTGTAGTTTTTCCAATTTACTCCTAATTTTCTCAGGTCGATTTCTTCCTCCGTCCACTTGATATCGTGCCAATGCGCTTCGACCAGGCCGTCCTTCACTTTCGGCCCTTGATATGTCTCTCCTTGGCCACATGCCGTCACGATGCTCATTAAATTGTCATGTAAAACCCACTTTGGACACTCCATGCACTCGTAATTTTTGTCTATTTCGCATTTATTCGACGTTGAATAACACTTCGTCTCTGGCGGAATGTGACATCCTGCTTCCCCATCAGGGTGGTACATGAAAAAGCCTACATTGCATTCCGTCTTACATGTTTGACATTGTCCGATGGGATTCACATCATCACTGTAGACATTACACGTGGGGTTGTGGTATCCTTTAGCACACAACGTGCACTTCTCGCAGACGCCGTGAGACACATTGTACTGGGCCACGGTACTCATTTGCTGTGTCACAAGATCGGAAAGTCTTAATATATTATCGGTATTTTCAATATGCACCCAGATATTCTTTATATCTTCGGTTATGATTTGCTTTCCACAAGAGGGACTATAGTGAAAAGTCGTCATGCAAACTTTTGAGCAATGTGTTTTTGCACATTTTTCACCGTGACGGTCTATTGTGTAAAATTTCTCCAAATCAAACACATTTGGGTCTTCTTCAGTGTTTCTATATTGATTTTTGTCCTGAAAACTCAATGTATGGTGATCACCATTCTTAGTTACTTTGACCTGCAGCCTTTTCAGTGGTTCACAATATGCTGTCGTCGTGCTGGCCCAATACTGAAATTTTTCAGCCCATTTTAAGTCAAAACCATCATGGTCCATTGCGTATTTCTTGAATGGCTCTTGAATTGCATGGATTGCATAATATTTCGGATCATCAACTTTTAATTGAGAACACGTTGAGCAAGATGTACATATTTCATCTTTGTTTCGCTGGCTCTTTGTTTCGTCACACAATGTACACCCATTTGCTTCTTTGGGAACCTTCAAATCTGAATCGGCACACTTCCCGCATGTTCTCCATCCATTAACAGCAGAGGGTCTGATTGCAGAAACACTGACGCATTCCTCGTGGTCGCATGAGATAAGCTCTTCTCCGTGAACACACGTTCTTTGCTTGGTTGCACCAACTGCTTGTATTGTATTGTCTCCATTGATTGTCACGTGATCAGGGGTTATCATTTTACATGATCCATCTTCACCATAATGGTTTTCTTTACATGGTTCACAACATTCCTGATAGTTACCTCTACACTGCTTCGTTGGATTTTTCCTTTGATATCCGCCTGGACATCGTTTACATGCATCAGAAATAAGTACCTTAAAATTTGGTACGTCTAACCTTGATTTCTCAATGTTTACCTCTTTTGCTTCTTGATATTCGTAATCTTTACATTTTGAGCATCCCGTGCTCGTCGCTATCCCTTCAGCTACACTGCATACCCGGCAACTAAATACAAAAAAATTATGCTTAGGGAATTCCCCCTGCATGATGTTTCTATCGAACATTAATTTTTTCACGTCGAGCGGAATAAAGGCAGGAGGAGATAATTGACTGGCGACACTGGTGTCGACGGGGATAAATCCCCCTGGACAATCTGTACATTTTCCTTCCTGTATATATTTTCCCGTTTCGCAATGCACGCACACTCGACCCCATTCGGGCCAAAGATTACCATGCTTCTCATCTTCATTTTCGCCGGCAGATAATGGCATTTTTAGTTGGATAATGGCATTTTCTGCCCATGTATCGTCTTGTCTCGTGCATTCATCAGCAACATAGTCGCATTTCTCAAATCGCTGTGGGAACACCGAGTTAAGTTTGTTGGGATCATCTCCAATACATTTTTTGATGCATGGAACATTAACAAAATTGCCTATAAAAACCCTCCGAGTTTTTTCACTGCTCGCTTTCCATCGCAACCAGGCATAATAACAAGTATCTTCGCAATAAGTTTCAATTTGGGGATTTTGTTTGGCATTGGTGGGCAGAGTGTTATCTGCACAATATTTGCACTGACCAGGACCCTTTTCTTCCTTATACTTCCCCATAGGACACCTGCTACATTCCGTTATCCCAAAAGACTTGGCCGCTGCAGAAGGATATAAGCATTCTTCATTTCGATCGCAACTTCTATCACAATACAAATAAAAACCGTGCATATTCTCTGGGAGCACAAGCGCACACACAAGTAGCAGCAGCAGGCGCCAGCGACGTATTGGAGGCACGAGAGCCATTTATTTCCATGCCGTAAATACAACATATACACACATGATTTATATTTGTATATTTATTAAAAAGACGAGGGTTTAAAAATTGTCCTCAGAAGCGTCCTCAAGGCGCTGGATGAAGTAGCTCGCGACTTCCGCACAAAATGTGACAACGACTGCGAGGCGTTGCCACGGGACCCATCCCGGGATTAGCAGGGTGAGCCCTGTCCTCAATGAGAGCAGCCTGATGACTAATCGACAAAAGTCTGTCGACTGTATCGGGACCATTGCATTGCCTGTACGGCTGCCCGCAGACCCATCCAGCAGGTGGCAGATGGCCTGGGCCAGGAGATATCCCACGAGGAGCAGACCCGTTTCCAGGTCGTGCGTCGGGGCGATCCAGATGCTAATGAAGGAGATCACCCAGACGTCTGCATAGAACCTGACCCCTGTGAGAACACAGAAGGTTTTCCAGCTGAACATGAAGAGCAGGGAGCAGAAAAACAGCACAAGGGTCCACACGAGACCTCCTGTGGCCAGTGACCTGTCGGCCACTTCCGTGTCCTCCTTCAGGAGAACAGCGTCAGCGACGCTCTGCAAGAACGTCCCGTTCACACTCACCCTACAGAGTATTGACAGCATGAAGACCGCGAGCACGATCGCATGATCTTTGCAGACT
>Ga0209769_1000096_pt1 | contig 31691 bp, 48 predicted proteins | sample LauGreSuBDMM15DN_2_FD_187569 | JGI IMG/M metagenome (GOLD analysis project Ga0209769, IMG submission 187569) | Freshwater lake microbial communities from Lake Michigan, USA - Su13.BD.MM15.DN (SPAdes) (version 3) | ecosystem: Environmental > Aquatic > Freshwater > Lake | place: Lake Michigan, USA...
AGAGACAGGTGACGGGCCGTGCGATGCGTAACTACAGCGTTGCGCTGGAATACCGCCCCGATCTGCCAGACACGGCGGGTCATTCGCGCCTCGAAACTGTTTACGCCAGCGGCGCGGCCATTGGCGTTCAAGTCCGCAAGTCACCTTTTGCCGTGGGTGACGTGGTGTTTGCCTGCTCCATGCGGGTGGCAAGCATGAACACCGGCAGCCCACTGAACGATGTGAACACGATCAACGCGGCATTCACGCCGGTTGCTGCCCCCACCACTGACACGCTGGCATAAGGAGCTTTTGCAATGGCTAAACTTTCATCAAACGAATATCGCGTGCGCGTTGACAGCGCCACGCCTGGCACCTTTGCCGAGGTCGCTGGCCAGATCAGCGTTACGCTGGATCGCGGCGAAACCTCGTTCAGCACTATCGACAAGTCTGCGGTGGTTGAAACCACCGGGCGCGCGATGCGCAACTACAGCCTGTCGCTTGAGTATCGCCCCGATCTGCCCGATGCGGCAGGCCACACGCGCCTTGAAACGATCTTTGCCAGCGGTGCGGCCACGGTCATTCAGGTGGTCAAGACCGGCACGCCTACGGTGGTTTTCGCCTGCTCAATGCGCGTTGCGTCGATGAACACCGGCAGCCCGCTGAATGACGTGAACACCATCAATGTTGCGTTCACGCCTGTCGCTGCGCCGTCCACCGATGTGCTGGTCTAACCAGTGATTGATAAGCTGGGCCGCGCGCCTTCAGGCTATGCCGATGCGGTGCTGGATCGCATCGGCACCACCCCGCGCGATGCACTGACCGGCCCGCTGCCGCCAGGCTTTGGCGTCATGGCCGCAATCGCTGCGCCGCTGCTTCGTCACAAGGCCACCGTTCCTGAACTGGCCAGCGCAATGGCGGCAGAGGCGGGCGAATGGACGTGGCGCGCGGCGCTGCTTGATGCAATCGCAACCAACGAAACGGTGATTGATGACTGAGCCAAACACACGCGGCGAAGTGACAATTGATCTGGACGCCACCTATGTGATGCGCCCGTCTTATGAAGCCATTGAGGCGATTGAGACGGCGACCGGGCGCGGTGTGGTGGCGCTGGTCAATCTGGCGGCACAGGGCGAACTGAGCCTGAAAAACGCCGCCATCATCGTGACTGAGTGCATCCGCGCATGGGGCAAGCAGCAGGCGGCAAACGGCAACGATCAGCCCGAAGCGCGTTCAGCAACTGGCGCACGGCCTGAAAAGGTGGCGCGGCTGATCCACGAACATGGGCTGGTGCAGGCCACCGAGCGTTGCGCCATTGTGCTGATGGCAGCCGCGACCGGCGGCGTGACGGCATCGGGGGAGTGGAAGCCGGTGACGGAAACGGCGACCCCCGTCGCCGGCTGATGGGCATCTGGACGGCAGTGTTTCATCTGCCTCCGTCGTCGTTCTGGCAGGCCACCCCGCATGAGGCGTGGGCCGCGCTGGAAATCCATAAAGAAATCAACGCACCGAGGTGATGCATGGCTGAAGATGTGCAGCGCCTGCTTTTGCAGATTGACGCCAGCGCCACCCTGTTGCGGCAGGAAGTCACCAAGGCGCGCAACGATATTGATGGCTTTGCTTCCGGTGCCGAACGCCGCCTATCTGGGTTAGAAGGCGCATTTTCTGGCCTTGGTCGTGGGGCAGGGGTGGCTGCCCGTGCGCTTGGTGGCATGGCGGGGGGCTTTTTGGCTGTAGGTCAAGCCGCCGCTCTTGCTGTGAATGCTACCCGCGAAATGCAACGTCTAACTGCGCAGCTTGAAGTTGCGACGGGCAGTAGTGCGGCAGCGGGCGCAGCATTCAATGACCTAACTAAGTTTGCCGCAGAAACACCCTATACGCTGGCACAGGTAACTGAGGCTTACATTAAGCTGAAAAACCTTGGCATTGACCCAACAGAAGAACGCCTTCGTTCGTTTGGTAACACCAGCGCGGCGATGGGTAAGGATTTGATGCAGTTTATTGAGGCTGTCGCTGACGCCTCAACCGGCGAGTTCGAACGTCTAAAAGAGTTTGGCATCCGCGCCAGCAAGGAAGGCGACAAGGTGCGCTTTACCTTCCAAGGCGTGACCAAAGAGGTTCAGTTTAACGCCAACGCCATCACAAACTATCTTGAGGAAATCGGTCGCACCAAGTTTGGCGATGCTATGGCGAAGCAGGCCGCTACGATTGATGGCAAACTATCAAATCTTGAAGATGCTACTGCCAAACTAGGCCGCGCGCTGGGCGGTCTTGGGATCGGCAACGCAACAGGCGCAGGGATTCAATTTCTTACTAACCTGATTAATGACGCCGCCGATGCAACAAAAGGGCTAGGCGATGGGCTAACAACGTTGGCAAAAGCTGCGGCTGAGTTGTTTGACCGCGCAGCGGGTGTTGACGCCCCTCGCCAGCGTGGCCCGTCTGCCGAAACTATAGCGGAACGCCGCAAACGTGAAGAAGGCGTTATTCAGCAATTACCGCGCGGCAGCGCCATTCGCGGCCAGATGGAGGACGAATACCGCACACGCTATGGCCTAAACGCTGATGCTGCGCTGTTTGAAGAACCTGAAATTGAAGTTGCGTTTAGCCGCAGCAAATTTGCCAAACGGGAAGCCGCCGCCAACAAGGCGAGGATAGCAACGGAAAAGGCAACGCGGGACGCGCTGAACAATCGCCGCAAAGGCATGACTAACCGCATTGATGTGCTAGAAAGCCTAGGGCTTTCGCCAGAGACAACAAGGCGCGAAACTCAACTGGTTAAAGATCAATTTGAGGGCAAGCCAGTTGACTTTGCGACTCGCGCTGTTCGTGGCGATTTCGACAGTCCTATTAGTGATCCCGTTCAAGCGTTTATGCAGGCACAAATGCCGATTGCACAAATTAAGGTCGATATGACCGCAATCGAAAAGTCTGTGGCTGGCATTAGCTCAGTGAAGTTGATCAGCGCAGAGTCGGTAGCGTTTGCCGATGATTTTTCCAAAAACCTTACAAGCGGGCTTTCGCAGGCGATTATCTACGGCCAGAGCCTTGGCGATGCGCTGGTAAACAGCATCAAAGCCGCTGCTGCGGAATTGGTTGCGTCTGGGCTGCTAAATCTGCTGTCAGGTGGGAAGCGTGGCACTAGCTTTGGCGACAGCCTGAGCGCGCTGGGTAGCATCTTTGGCGGTGCGCGCGAAACCGGCGGCAGCGTCATGCCGGGCAAAGCCTATGTGGTCGGCGAAAAGCGCCCTGAATTGTTTGTGCCATCAAGCGCCGGTTACATCATGCCGCGTGTGCCGAGCGGGCAGGGCGGCGGCGGGCAGCAGTCGGTAAACGTGACGGTCAATCCGTCGCCGCTGTTCATCACCACGGTGGCGCAAGGCGCACAGGCGGCAGCACAAGAGACGCTGCGCAAATCCACGCGCCAGCGGATGCCCATGTCGGCGGGGGTGTAAAATGGCAATTATCGACTTTCCCGCTGGCATCCCCCTGCGCGCCGTCAACTGGCGGCAATCGGGCGGCGTTGTCCGCAACCGCAGCGAGTTCACCGGCAAGACGCGCGAACTGCGCATTGGGCCGAGCGCAAGGTGGACGTGCGATCTGGATTTCGTGCCGACGAACAGCGTAAGCGCGCTGAACCTCTTGCGCGAGTTCCTGGCTGATATGGCGCAGCCCGGTGATGGGTTCCGCCTGCAAGCTGTTGAAGCCGCGCAGGCTGTCTCTCCGGTGCCGGTGACGTGCCTGGTCAATGGTGCCAACCAGCTTGGGCAAACGCTCAATCTGGATGGCCTGCAAGCCAGCGTTACGAATCTCCCTGCCGGTGCGATGATCTCTGTCCCGATCACGACCGATGACCGACAGCTATTCGTGCTGCGCAGCGCCTTGACCGCCAATGCCAGCGGGCAGGCGGCGGCAACGCTGGCAACCCCCTTGCGCGGCCCACCGGCTGACAACGCTGTGGTGCAGATTCATTTTCCGGTTGCGGCCATGCGGCTGAGTGACAGCGCAATCAACTGGGCCGTGTCGCCGGGCGGCGTCTATGACTTCCAGCGTTTGACGGCAGAGGAGTTTTTCTGATGCCGTTGGTTGATGCCACGCTGACAGCCACGCCAAACTCGGCCATCCTTTTCTTTGCTGACTTCGTTGATCTGCCGTTGCGCGGTGCCTATGCGCCTTGCCCGATCCATGTGCCAACCGGCCTCACTGATAGCGACAGCGATTGCGCCGGCTTCACGTTTGACGTGATCGACAGCAAGGTGTTGCAAGTTGGCAATGTCAGTCACGATGACGGCGGCAGCGACACGCTTGGCTTCACGCTGCAAGCTGACCCTGCCGACACCGCGCTCATGTCAGCCATTGAAAACCCGGCGCTTTATGCTGGCCGGCGCGTGAGGGTGTGGCTGGCAATCTACAACACAGCAACCGTGACCAGCGGCGGCGCGACCGTTACTGAACTGCGCCCGCTTTATCGGGGCTACATGGCGCAGCCGTCACAAGACGCAGACGCAGGCACCTATGTCATCACTATGTCGGCAGAGAATTATCTGTCGCTGTTAAGTGGCGCGCAGAACCGCACTTATGTGCAGTCCAACCTTTACGATGCCGGCGATCTGTCCGGTGCGGTGCGCATGTCTGGCACCACGCCGGGGATGCCGGGTGGTGGCGGCAACTTCCCGCAATGGGACGCTAGGGAGCGCGAACTGTGAGGCTGTCCACCCGTCACCCTGATTGGGAGCCGCGCCTTGCCGCGTGCGTCGAGGATTGGACGGCGCGCGAATACAGCTTTGCTTGGGGCTGCGATTGCGTGGCCTTCGTGCTGGCCGGCATTGAGGCGGTTGCAGATGAGCGGCTGACCTTTGACGGTGCCACGCCTTACCGCAGCGCAGCGGGGCAAGGGCGCTGGCTCAAGGAGATGGGCTGGGGTTCACTGCTTGATGCTGCTGATGCCACGCTAGGGTCTCGCATTGGCCCGTTGCAGGCGCACCGAGGTGACGTGATCAGCGACGGCAGCGCGCTTGGCCTGATGACAGCAGCCGGGCCGCTTGTGTTCAGCGAGGGCGGCATGGTGGCGATTGAACGCGGCAGCATTGTGGCCGCTTGGCCGGTGGGGCGCTCCGATGGGTAAGGCGGTCAAAGCCATTGTCGGCATTGCCATCACTGCGGTTGGCTTTGTAACCGGCAACGCCGCGCTGTTCCTCGCCGGCCTTTCAATTACGCAGAGCGGCCTCAAACAGGCGCTTGGCCCCTCTGTAAGGTCAACGCTCACCCCGTTTGACCCAAAGAGCATTAACCCTGATCCGGCATCACCGCGCAAACTGGTCTTTGGCCAGACCACGTTCCCGGTCGATCTGCGTTATGCCGAGCCAAGCGGCACCAATCAGGAATATATCGATTACATCTTTGCCCTGGCCGCGCACAAATCGGACGCCATCAGCGAAATCTACATTGAGGATGATCTTGCATGGACAGTGGGCGGGGGCGCTCAAGGCAAATACGTTGGTTATCTGACTGTCGAGGTCATTCTAGAAGCCGGCAGCGGCGCATATCACACCGTGAACGCCGGGACGATCTGGGGCAGCAGCACGCGGATGACGGGCTGCACCACAATGAAGGTGCGCGTGAAGCGCAGCGACAACAGCAAGACAAGCCAATCACCGTTTAGCAGCGGAATCAATGGGCGTTGGGCTGTCATCGGGCGCGGCATTCCGGTTTATGATCCGGCGCTTGACAGCACCGTGCCGTATGGGCCGACATTAAATTTAGACTTTATTAACCAGACTTACGCTGCCGGTAGTGGCACACAGCGCGCCGCCAATCAAACCACATGGGCTTACACCGCAGGCACAGCGCGCGGCAACAATCCGGCGCTGCAACTGCTTACATATCTGTTGGGCTGGCGCATTGGCGGCGTTGTGTCGGTCGGCTGCGGCCTGCCTGTTGATACGATTGATTTGCCATCGTTCGCCATCGCTGCTGCGTTGTGCGATGAAAGCGTTGCGCTTGCCGCTGGTGGTTCGCAGCGCCGCTATGAAGCGGGCCGCGCCTTTGCTGACAGTGATGATCCGCTGGCCGTGATCCGCACGCTGCTGGACGCCATGAACGGCGAACTGGTTGATGACGGCGGTCGGCTTTCGCTGCGGCTTGCAGTCAACGATCTGACGCCTTCGTTCACAATTACCGATGATGATTTTGTCAGCGGCTATTCGTGGAAGCCTGCCGCACCGATTGAGCAACAACACACCGTGGTGCGTGGCCGTTACAGCGCACCAGGCGCAACTCTGTATGGCTTGGTAGATTATCCCGAAGTCGCCATTGCGCGCACGTCGATTGCCCCGCGTCCGCTGACCCTTGAACTTAGCGCCGTTCAAGACCCGCGCCGTGCCGAGCGCATCGCCAAACAAGCGGCCCAGCGCAACCTCTATCAAGGCACGTTCGCCGTCACGCTAGGCGTGCGTGGCTGGTTGCTGCGGCGCAACATGGTGGTTGCTGTAACATCGTATGCGCGCGGGTGGACGGCCAAGCTGTTCCGCGTCCGGTCGCTGGGCTTCAATGCAGACGCGACGGTTGAGGTTGTGCTGCGGGAAGAAAATGCGGCCATCTATGCGTGGTCGGCCAGCGAGAGCGCACAGGTCACGCCGGTCGCGCCCGTCGTGTTTGACAGCCGGGCGGCTGCAAGCTGGCTGATGGCGGATATTGAGCCTGGTGCAGATGTTACTAGCGCCAACACTTCCGCCAACAGCAACGCGCTGGGCGGCACGCCAGCGGCAACGGTGGCAACAAACATCACCACCGCCGGAACCACTGCGCTCTGGCCAAGTGTCACCGGCACAGGCCGCCCTGCTGATTATGCGGATGTGACCGCCGATGCGCTGGTGACGCTGCGCCGGGGTGATTGGCAATCCGGCGTCACCTATCTGCGCGGGCAAAGCGTGGTGCGCAACCGCAGCAGTTATGTGTCGCTGGTGAATCACAGCAGCAGTGCCGGCAACGGCCCGCCCGGCGCAAACTGGGGCCTGGTCGCCGATGGGGGCGTTGATGGCACAAACGGCACGAACGGGGCAAATGGTGCGCCTGGGGCCAACGGCACTAACGGCACGAACGGGACGCCCGGAACCAATGGCATTGACGGCATTGACGGCATAGACGGAAAGCTGGTTGAATTTATCTGGCGGCGCGCGGCGTCGGTTCCTGCCACGCCCACAGGCAACGGCATCCCGGCAGGCTGGAGCGACAACCCGCCCGCTGGCAGCGATCCGCTGTGGATGAGCCGAGGCAAACAGGAACTTGATGGCACGCTGATCGGCACATGGTCTGCGCCGATCCGCCATGATGGCCCGCCTGGTGCAACAGGTGCAACCGGGCCTGCTGGGGCCAACGGCGCAAATGGTGCGCCCGGCGCAACTGGTGCAACAGGCGCAACTGGCGCGCAAGGGCCAACCGGCGTTGCAGCTCCTCCGATCAAATCACTCTCAACCGGCGCGGCACAGCTTGACCCGATCCGCTTGGTGAATGGCCAGACGGTGACGGCAGCGGCTGAACTCTATCTCAACACTGGCGGCGTGTCTGGCGTGTGCAGCTTAACATTGCAGATCAGTGAATCCGGCGCGGGCAGTTGGGCGACGATGACCAGCGGCACTGTGACCGACAGCCAGCCCACCAGTGAGGCGGTTGAACTAGTGATCACGGGCGCAACCTTCACCAACAGCGGCGCAGATCGGCTGTTTGATATTCGCGCAATCTCCACGCGGCAGTCTCGTTCAGTGAACGTGCCGCTGTCCTATGTGCGAGTGATTTGACGCAGTTACCGACCATGAAAGGTGCAGCGCGGCGCACCTATCCACAACATGGAGAGCGCGATGACGGCACAGCCCAGCCATGCCGATTTGGCAGTCTCAATTGCGCGCTTGGAAGAACGCCTCGATGCGCTTGACGCCAAGATCACGCCGGTCAGCGAGGTCTATCAAGCGGCGAAAGTGGGCGGCAATTTGCTGAAATGGCTGGTGGGTATGCTGGCAGCCATTGCGGGGATTGCGGCGTTTATTTGGGGTGCGCCCAAGTGAGCATTACGCTTGCGCGCAATTTGACAGAGGTTGATCCAGCGCAGGATGCCGCGATTGCTGATCTGGCTGAACGCCTTGGCAGCATGAACAAAGCCGCTGCCGAGTTGAACGTCAGCCGCGCAGCAGTGCAGAACGCCTGCCATCGGCATCAGCGCCGCACTGGTGACTTCACAGGCGGCATCCCTGCCTCGCCGGAACGTGACGGCGGCGGTGCCTATGTCGTCAAAGGGGTTTCGACCTACTTTGACGCGGACGGCAACCAGCGCGGGCAGTGGGTAAAAACCAGCCTCGATCAAGAGCGCCGTGATGAGGCAATCCGCGCTGCGTTTGAGGCGATGGCTGCTGACTTGCCGCGCGCCGATCCTGTTGCGTCGCCTAGCGTCACGTCTGCGCTGCTGTGCAACGTCTACACTTTTACCGATTACCACATGGGGATGCTGGCCTGGCACAAAGAGGGCGGCGCTGATTGGGATATCGGCATTGCCTCGCGGGTGCTTGACGGTGCGTTTGCCGCTATGGTTGCCGGTGCGCCTGCTGCTGATACGTGCGTGATCGCACAGCTTGGCGACTTCCTGCATTATGACGGGCTGGTTGCCGCCACCCCTACCAGTGGCCACCCGCTTGACGCAGACGGGCGCTTTTCCAAGATGGTGAGCGCCACCATCAAGGCGCTGCGTGGGTTGGTTGACCGGGCATTGCTGAAGCATCGCCGCGTCATTGTTCTGATGGCCGAGGGCAACCACGATTTGGCATCGTCGGTATGGCTGCGGCACATGTTCAAGGCGCTCTACGAACATGAGCCGCGCGTTGAGGTCATCGACAGCGAACTGCCTTATTACGCCTTTGAGTTTGGCTCGATCATGCTGGGCTGGCACCATACGCACCTTTCCAAAATGGACGGCCTGACAAGCATATTTGCTGCGCAATTCCGGGCAATGTGGGGGCGGTGCAGCAAGGTTTATCTGCATACCGGGCATCTGCATCACCGCCGCCTGAAGGAAGATGGCGGGGCGATTGTGGAGCAGCACCCAACGCTATCGGCAAAGGACGCCTACAGCGCGCGCGGCGGCTATCATGCCGAGCGGGCGGCCATTGGCATCACATACCACGCACAGTTTGGCGAAGTCGCGCGCAACACCGTGCGGCCCGAAATGCTGGAGGCAGCATGAACACGCTCGACGCCCTGGACGCGCTGCACAAAGCGTATGAAGCCCGCGATGCCGCGCGTGACCGCGCTGTGGCCGAGGTCGAGCGCCAGTTCGCCGGCATTATCAAGCGCAGGCAGCAGGAATTTCAGGACGCCATCAGGCGCGCGACGGGGGCCGACACATGCAATGGATGACAGAAGCGCGCCGCCACATTGGGCTGCGCGAGGTGCCGGGCGGTGCCAGCAACCCGGTAATCATGTCGTGGGGCAACCGTCTTGGCGCTAAGGTGCTGGGCATTGCTTACGGCAACGATGGGGTGCCTTGGTGCGGTCTGTTTGTAGCTCACTGCATCACCCAGGCTGGCTTGAAACCGCCGCCCATTGCGATCCGTGCGAAGGCGTGGGCGTCTTGGGGCGATAGCGTCGGCACGACTGCCACGCGCCCGCCGCTGGGCTGTGTCGCCGTGTTTGGCCGCGACGGTGGCGGTCATGTAGGGTTTGTCGAAAGCGTCAACACGGACGGCAGTCTGAACATCCTTGGCGGCAACCAAGGCGATGCGGTCAACGTGCGCCGTTTTCCGCGCGCCCGGCTGCTTGATCTGCGCTGGCCCAAGGGCGTGGCGCGGTCATCGCCTGCACCGTGGGCGGGCGCTGCGGCGGCAGACACAACGGGAGAAGGCTGATGATTGAATACATCCGCGCCAGGTTGCGCGAAAAATCTACTTACGCCGGCTTTGTCGCAATTGCGTTGGGCGTCTCGCTGCTAATCATTCCGATGATCATGCCGGCTGATGCTGCCGCGCTGACCAGCCAAAACGTGCAATGGCTGATCACCGCGCTGTTTGCGTCTGGCCTGGGCGGCATCATCTGGCATCGCAAGGTCTAACCATGTTCATGCCAGCGTGGGCAATCCGGCTTGCACCATATGCCGCTGGCATCTTGCTGGCGGTGGGGGCGTATTTCTGGGCATACAGCAACGGCAGGCAGGCAGAGCGGGCGAAGTGGCAGGCGCGTGAGATCGCCGCTGTAGCAGCCGCACAGGCCAAGAGCGCGGCATTGCAAGCCCAAGTCGATGCTGCGGGCGTGGCACTGTCTGAACAGGCGGCTGCGATTGATCGGATAACCCATGTTCAGAAACTGAACACAAGGACGTTTTATGTTCAGAATCCTGCTGCCAACGTCGCTTGCCTGTCTGCTGATCGGCTGCGGGCCATCGCGGACAGTGACACCGCCGTTACGGCTGCCAGCACCACCCAATGAGGCGATGCAGGCGTGCCAGATACCCGCGCTGATGGGCGGGTCTGCTGCTGATGTGGAAGCGGCGCTGATTGAGCGCGGGGCAGCTATTGCGGCGTGCGAGGCAAGGCGGGCGGCGTTGGTGCGGGCGTGGCCTAAGCCGTGAAATTATCCGAGAGGCTCCAGTGGTTCAATATGAACCACCCCGCGCGGGCTTCCACGGTGCATCCGGCGTTTTTTGCAAAAATCGTCCACGGTAAAGCGGCTTTTCTCCACGGTGCGCGGCGCAGGGACGCCCATTTACACCGAGAGGGTCGGGGGTTCGAAACCCTCAGCGCCCACCAATGCCGCCAGTGACTTAGCCGATTCTGCCGAGAGGGGCGGGTGGTTCCAATGAACCAAAACCCGTCTAAAACTCTAGCGCATTGGCCGCAGGAACCATGAAAGACGGGCTGTAGCGACCGTAATGTGTCTCGGTCGTTCTGGTGCTGGTGTGGCCCAGGAATTGCGCAATCAGCTGCATCGGCACGTTTGCTTGAGCCATCCAGACGCCAGACGTGTGGCGAAGCACATGCGGGCTGCACACTATGCCGGCGCGGCGCGATGCATTGGCAAACGCCTTCTTGATGTTGGCCACCGGCTGCCCGGCGTATTCGATGACGTGATCGGTCAACCGGCCTTCGTATGCCTCCTCCAGCGCGGCGCGCGCGCGGCTGTTCATCGGCACCACAACCCGGCGTTTGTTCGTCTGGTGACGGCCTGCCGGGCGAAAGTCGATTGTCCCGGTCGCCATGTCCACGCGATCCCACGTCAGGTCCAGGATGGCCGACATACGCGCGCCGGTCGTTACCGCCAGCACAATGAACAATTGAGCATGGGGCGCGTCGGTCGCGGCAAGCAGGGCGTTCACCTGATCTGGTGTTAGCCATCGGTCGCGAGGCGGGCTGGCGGGCGGCGTCCACAGCTTCGGCGCGGCTTGGCCGAAGTGAAAGCGCAGGCAGGCGCGCAGTAATTCCAGCTCGGTCTTGATGGTGCTGGGGCGCTTGCCGGCGCGCTTTCTGACGGCGGCGTATGCACGGCAATCGTCGGGCGTGATGGCTTTGCCCAGGCGGTGGCCGAAATGTGGCTCTAGCGCCGTCCAGATCGACGTGAAGCGGTCTGTGCGGGCCACCTCTGTCAGCCGGTCGCGGACATAGGCGGGCCACAGATCGGCTACCCGTTCGCTGGGCGCTGCGTTTCGTGCGTTCCAGATTGAACGAGCGCGGGCCTCTGCGAGGCCCCGGTCATCCGTCCCAAGCGCGACACGAATGCGGCCTCGTTCGCCATCGGTGTAGGCGAGGCTCCATTTGTCTCGGTGCTGGACGAGCCTGTATTCTGCTGACACTCGAACCGCTCCACTTCTTCGGGACGAATGCGATACAGTTTCTCCGCTAATTTGAAAGCGCGCAACCGCCCGCTCTTAATAAGAGCGCGCACCGTGGTTTCGCTGCACTCCCAGCGTTCGGCTAATGTGGCGGGGGTGTAGGGGCGGGTCATGGGCATGCTGCCTCTATGTCGTCAGCCAAAATGCCGGCGTGTTGAGGATTGGGCGTCTGGTCGCGCATCACCGCCACTTCGTCGCGTGTGCAGTCAACTGTTCCACGCCAAGGCGCATCGCAGTCGTAGCTGTTACCGTCTGCCAAAAAGCGAACGGGGTCATAGCCCCTGACCACGGTTCCGCAGCCCTTCCATCCACAAATAGTCCGCACTTTGAGCCGAACGCGGGTGCCGGCCTTCATTCGCCCGCCCCCTCAATTGCCGCCCGCCGATCATTGAACAGCGCCACAACGTCCGCATGGGCCTTGGGGAACGCTTCAAGCCGGCCCAGCCCCTTCGCCTTGCCAGCTTGCAGTTCGGCCAGGTCGGTGATCGTCTCGCAGGCAGCGACTTGGCGCATCGTCTCAGCGATCCAATCTTGCGCAGTGGCTGGCAGTTCCACCGTTTGCAGCACGACTGGATCGGCGGCACTTGGCGCAGGCGGGGAGGGCAGCGCAGGCGGGCGGGTGTTCGTCGCCAGCGGCAGAATTTTCATGCCGGCCTTTTTGCCTTTAGCCTTCATGACGACCACATCACGCGCGCCGTCGATGTGGCTCATGTGGCTGATCCGAAGCCCGCCGACCTTCATCCCGCCGAATTGCACTTCTGCATCGCGGAACAACGTCATTGAGCGGCCAACATACTGGTTGGCATCAGCGCCCCACATGGCCACCATGACGCGCCTGATGGTCTTGCAGGGGCGAAACACGCGCTCTTCACCTTCCAGCCACACGTTGACCGGCTGTTCGCCGTCATTGGCCGTTACGCCTCGCACCGTGAAGGTACGCGGGCCGCCGATCAGGTCATCTGCCCCGATCTGGTCGCTCTTGGCCTCAATGAAGCGGCTCATATCGACGGGGGCATTCATATCGTCATTTCCTCTTCAATGGTGCGTTCGGTGGGAATCAGGCGCGGATCGGTCGCCAGCAAATCGTGATATTCAGCCAGGCGGGCAGACAGACGCGCCTCAAACCCGGCAGCGGCTTCAAGGATCGCGGCCTGCACCTTTTCGTCGGGCCAAACGCGGATCACCGCCATCGGCAAGCCGCCCGAATAGCTGATCAGGTCAAGCCATTGCCGTTCGCTCACCAGCATCCCGGTGTGGCATTGCAGCAAGAAATCAGGCGGGCAGTCGCCGGCCAGATAGTGCGTGGTCAGCGTCTCAATCTGAAATTTCTGGCGACGGCTCTTAATCTCAATCAGGCCGCGATCTGCAACCAGCCCATCCGGTGAATAGCCCAGCGTGAAACCGTGGCGGCTGTTCGTGATGAAGCCGCACTCGGTGACGGGCGCAAACATGTCGGCGTATTTGGCACGGGCCAGGATTTCGTCGCTGTGACCGCGCAGCATGTCGTCCGTCACATAGAGCGGCTCAACGTGGCCGGTGATGCGCTGGGCCATCAACTCGAACAGGTGACTTTTTTCCTTGTCGTTGTTGGCCATCTTCAGCGTCGGCGTGATGATCAGTTTGATGTTGCTGGCGGTCAGCACTCCGCAGCGGGCGCGCAACCACTGGTCGCTGCCCTGATCAAACGCATCGTGATAAATGATGTGGTCTGGCGCGCTCACAGCATTGCCCCGATCTGTGCCAGCAAGATGCCGGCGGTAATGGTGACGGACACCCGCCAGGTGCGCGGGTGCGTGCGGATCGCAGCGGCCAGCGTCGGCCAGAAACCCGGCTCAGGGCGGCGGTCGATCAGCGCGGCGCGGCTGTCGCGTTCGTGCTGGTTGATGGCTGGCAGCCACGGGCGTGCGCGGGTGCCGGTCATGGCCGACCCTCCGTTTCAATCGGGCCGTGGTAATACCCCTCTGGGCGCTCCATCAGGACGGGGCGCATCTTCCGCGCCTCGACGCCATAGCGCCAGCCTTCAGCCGCGTCAGCATCGACTGGGCAGGCGCTGCCGCGAAACCCCAAGAACCAACCGTCATGCCAGCGGTCGCAAGCAGCTTCGTCGAAATCGTCTATCTGGGGCGCGCTCACTTGACGCGCTCCATCACATCGCGGGCAGTCATCTGCATCAGCCGTGCAGTCTGAAACCGCACCAACTCAGCCCGGCGTTCAGCCATCATCCGCAGCAGCGCGTGGGCCAGCAGATCGTCGGTGTAGGCGCGCGCCTGATCGGTGGCAGCTTCGGCTTCGGTTTCGTCGGGCGCATGATTTTGGATTTGGGCGTCGGCCTCAAACCAATCCATGCCAACGCGGCGGGCGATCTCGTTTAACAGCGCGGCGTCAATAGCCTGGTCGGACGGTTCGCCATCGCTGACCCACTGCGGGCCGCCCTTATGCGCAAGGTAATGCATTGTCTCTCTCCCTTGCCGCAGCCCATTGGACTCATGCGGCTTGGGATTATTCGTATATGCGCATACGCATACCGTCAAGCACAATTATATGCGCCTACGCATGGCGCTGCCATCGGTAGTTTCGGTTATTCTAAGCGATAGGAGCCAACGACAACTGCGATAATGCGTGTCTCAGAAACCAGCGGATCGCCGTTAAATGCATCAATCGGTGCCTGATATTCGGGGTGGCTGCTTTCAGCTACCAGCCACTTTTTGCCGTCTTCGCCTACAACCAGCTTTTTTATCGTGGCCTCGACCATGCCGTCCAAGCGCCTGCGCTCCACAATTACGCGCTTACCGTTGGCTGGCTCATTATCCAAGGCATAAACAGACACACAATCAAGCAACGTGCCAGGTGGATAGCGCAGATTCATGCTTTCGCCATCCACGCGCAATCCAAAGCGATGTGGCGACCTTACCCGCGTTGCTTCTGGGCTGCCAGTGAAGGTAAACCGATCTTCCTCGGCCCATTCCCATGCTTCATGCCACACGCCTGCTGCAACAGAACCACGCACTTCCACGCTCTCCCCCATTGGCACCGCTTGGTCAGCACGCGGTAGGCCAATGAACTCTTGGATGGAGACGCCCGCAAAGCTGGCCAGGATCGCCAAGTTTTCAGGTTCTGGCATAGAACCTGTCTCCCAGCGAGATACCGACCCCTGACTGACGCCAAACAGCTTGGCAAACTGCCCCTGCGTGAGCTGCTTGGCACGGCGTAGCCCAACTATTTTCGTGGCGACAAGTGTTGTCATACCGGTTGCGTAATCGTTGCTGCTCATATTCGCAAACTCGCTAACGCATAGGGCGTTGACATGTCTATGCGCATGCGCATAAATACGCTCCATGTTTCACGCCCGAAAAATCCGCTGCGACATCCTGAAGATAACGCAGGCCCAACTTGCCGGTTGTCTCGGTGTTGATCAGGCCGCCGTATCTCGTTGGGAGCGGGCGGAAGGTGCTGGCAGGCCCGTCAACATACGCATTCAACTCGCACTTGATGCGCTGGTTATAAAAGCCACTGGCCGGTCGATTGTTGAGCATCAGGCTGCCTTAATCGAACAGGCTGCCGCATGATCTTGAACCCGCGCGCCTCTGACCCTGCGCGCCGGTCGGGCCGGTTGAGCGACCCCCAAGGCTCCCGGCCCGTTACTTTTTGCGCCGCCGATCAGGCGGGAGCGTTTCAAGGTGTTTACGTTTTCCACTGGCAATATTTAATACACTAACGGATCAAAATCATGTGCGCTTTTAACAGTATTTTGAGCGATACTTTGCAAGCTCAAAGGCGGTTCTTTCGCCTTTGTGACTCTGCCGGGCTGTCATTTAAGGCGCTGCACTACGACACTGGCATACCAGTGGCAACGCTACAGTCGTGGGCCAAAGAGACGGCTATGCCACTGGCGGCGCTCAACCGTTTTGCCAAAGCGGGCGTCCCTGATGAGTTGGTTTCTGTCCTGACTGAGCCTGGCGGCAAGGTGATTTACCATGACGGGCCAGAGGGCGATCTGGACGCGCTAGGGGTGGAAGCCGCCGGTTACGTCAACGAGTGGGCTGCTGTTGTAGCTGGCGGCGACACTGGTGCTGACATTTGCCCAGAAGCCCGCGAGAGGCTGTTCAAGCGCCGCACGCGCCTGCTTGCTGCGGCGGGGGTGCGCTGACATGCAATGGCGTCAGTGGACACGCGACGAAATCCGCCAAGCTGTCGAAATGCGCAAAGCTGGGCTTTCTGCCGCGTACATCGCCGAGGTTGTCGGCAAATCTGAAAACACTGTGCGCGACAAGATGCGCCGCCTTGGCATTAAGCTCACGCCTGAGCAGCGTGCTGCCGTCAACGCCCGCTGTGGGATGGGTAATGCAGGGGGCATCCGCAACAACCAGTTTGCGACCGGGCCTGAAGCGGGTGGGTTGCAGACTGCCTGTGAACTTAAACTGGCCTGTGAGGCGTTTGAGCTTCTTTATTGCGATTGGGCAGAACGGCATAATCAGCCGATCTTTGGCTACCGGGCCGCCGCATGATTGGCCGCACCGCACGCCGCATGGCCATTATCGATGAGGTTGCCGCAGCGCATGATCTTACGCGCGCCGATCTGTTGAGCAATATCAAGGTGCGCCTGATCGTGCGCGCCCGCGATGAGGCCATTGCACGCCTTCGCGCCGAAACCGGGGACAGCTTGCTGCAAATAGCGGCGTTTCTGGGTCGGCCTGATCACACCAGCATTTGGGCCGCGCTTAACAGGCAGACCAAGCGGGCAAAGAACGCCGCATGGGCGCGCAAGACACACGCTGCAAACACGGAGGCGCAGGCATGATCGCGCTGCTGCCGTGGCGCTGGCAAGCGCGCATCATGAACTTCTTTGGCAAGCCGGTGTACGTCATCGCCATGTTGGTCGAGCAGCCGATTGATGACGTTGCGGCATATCTATTTCGGCGGGCCGCATGAGCCGCGCCTGGACGCCTGAACAGCTTGCCGCGCTGGAAAAGCCGGTGAAGCGCACCCGCGTGGGCAAGGCCGTCAAAGGCGGCCCAACTGAGCGCGTTATTCAGCGCGGCATCGTGAAGGGATTGCGGGCGCAGCATCTGCGCGTGATCCACATCCCTAACGGCGGCCAATACAACGGCGACAACATCGCACGGCTGCGCATGGCGATGGCGAAAAGGATGGATGGCGAGGTCGCGGGCTTTCCCGATCTGCTGGTGCTGCGTCCACTAAAGCGCGGCGGGCCAGACGTTGGGCTGCTGGAAGTCAAGCGGGCCGGCGGTGTGCTTTCTGAGCGGCAAGTGGCGACACTGGCGCACCTAGAGGCTGATGGGTTTCGGGCGGCGGTTGTCACGTCACTTGATGAGGCTTTGGCTACGATCAAGCGGTGGGGGTGGGTGTGAGCGGCTTTAGCCAGTTTCGTCCCGATCCGAGCGCCCGTGAAAGCGCACAGATCAAGCTGACCCGCGACCGGGCCAAGCTGGTGGAAGCCCGCTGCGCCTCGCACGGCGCGGATGATCTGAAGGGCTGGCTGAACGGCATCGGCGTGAACGCCTGGGGCAGCACGGATCGCAGTGAGGCGCTGGCGATTATCAAGCGCGAACTGGGCGTGACGGCGTGGCGCGATGCGCTTGATGTGGTGGTGCTGTTTTGACCGTGGCCGCCGCCTGGTATGCCGCCCGCCGCGCAATTTATAAGCGCGAGGAACGCACCGCTGTGCATGATGCGATGGCCAATGCGCTGCGCTGTGATTGGGCCGATTGGTGGTCAATGCTGCCGTTTGCGCCGATCCAAGTCGATGGGATGTGGTGGATCGCTGCTAGCGACACGCTCAACATTGACGGCGACATACTGCTGATCGACGGCGTGTCTGGCGCAATGCGCTGGGCCGACGATGACCGCGCTGTTGGCTTTTGGGGTGGCAACCGCAGCGCCGGTCATCTGCGCGTCTATGCCGATGGCTTGGCCCTTGCCCGCGCTTGGGTGGTTGAACGCCGCGCCGCCTGGTCACGCATCAAGGCCGCTGGCGAGGCACACCGCACGCCTGAAATGTTTGAACAGGCCGCGCTGCCCGGTTTTGCCATGATCGGCACACCTGAACGCATCGGTAACTTCGCCGCCATCATGGGCGCTGACAGCATTGAAATCGACACGCCAAGCCTGCGCAACCCGCTGGCCGACGCGATCTTGAGGGCCGCCAGACTGCCGGTTGTGCGCGTGCGCAAGCCGGAACTGGTGGCCGCCTGAAATGGATGATGGTGACGATATGAACGCTCATTACAGTCAATGGGGCGCAGACGCCAAGCAGCAGCCTGTTGGCGGTCTTGACCTTATCGACGTTGGAAGCTGGGAAGGCGTCACCTTGCCAGAGCGCGAGTGGGTGGTGCCTGGCTGGATTCTGCCGCGCGCTGTCACCCTAATTTCAGGCGCAGGCGGCACCGGCAAGTCGCTGCTGATCCAGCAATGGCTTTCCGCAATTGCGCTGGGCGATGGCTTTATGGGAACGCGCGGCACTGCCCCGGTGCCGGCGCTGTACGTCAACTGCGAGGATGACGCCGAAGAACTGCAACGCCGCCAAGCCGCCATTGCCAAGACGTTTAACCGGCGCATGGCATCCTATGCCGGCCAGCTTCATCTAGTCGCGCGCCTGGGCATGGACAACCCCATTGGCGTGATCGGTGATGACGGCAAGTTTAAGCCTAACCAGTTCTTTGACGATATCCGCGATGCCGCGTTACTGGTCGGCGCTAAGGTTATCGCGCTCGACAACGCCATGCAACTCTATGTCGGCAACCTCAACGATCCGCGCGAAGTGACTGTGTTCTGCAACGCACTCACCCGCTTGGCGATTGAAACCGGCGCGGCGGTGATCTTGGCTGGCCATGTCGCCAAGGCGCAGGGCAGTGAGTTTGCCGGCACGATGGCATGGGAAAACGCGGTGCGTATGCGCCTGTTTCTCAAGCGCGAACTGGATGAGAAGGGCGAGGAAGTTGAGGACAGCGACCGCCGCATTCTCACACGCGGCAAGGCCAACAGCGCCCGCAAGGGTGAGCGCCTGACCATGATCTGGCACGAGGGCGCGTTTCACGACGAGAGCAAGATTGCCGGCACTGAGGGGCGTCTGGTGCAGGAAGATGTGGCGTTCTTGCGGTGCCTGAATGCGGTCACAGAACAGCGCCGTCACGTCTCACACATGCCCGCTGCCAACTTTGCCCCCAAGGTTTTTGCCGGGATGCCGGAAGCGTCTGGCGTGTCTCGCAAGGCGCTAGAGCAGGCAATGGAACGGCTGTTTAGCAGCGGCGAAATTGTGGCCAATCAGAACTTGTGGCGCGACGAAAAGAACCGCCGCTGGGCTGTTGGGATTGCGCTCAAACCCCGCGTAAACCCTGAAAATGAGGGCGCGCAAACCCCGCGCAAACCCGAAAGGGCCGAAACGGATGTAGACGCTGTTTTTGAGGATAAAGTGGCCATGTTTCAAGCGTTTGCGCGCGATTTTTCAAGCGCGCAAACCACTGCGCAAACCCTGCACCAAACCCCGCGCAAACCCCGCGCAAACCCCGCGCAAACCCGCGCACAGACCCCCCTATATACTACGTATATATCCGGTGGGGCCGATGGCACCCCCACCGGAGAAGCAGATTACGATTTGGAAGCTGGGCCGCAGCCGTTGCCGGATGATGCTGGCTATCTCGCCGCAGTGCAGGCCGAGCTTAACGATGTGCCTTGGTATGCACCCGATGACCTGACTGAGTTTAACAACCAAGAGCCGCTGATCTGATCGCCAACCAGCTTAGGAGTTGCACCGATGCCGAAAGCCAAGCGCAAAGCCACGCCGCAGCCGATTGGCGACTTCGTTGATCAGATCAGGGCAGGGGATGGCTTTACCGATGCCCGCGTGGTGATGATGCCCGGCGAGGTAAAACGGGAGGCGCTGAACACGCGGCGCAAACTTTGCCCGGCAATGCGGTGGTCTTGGCTGTCGCTAGATCAACGGAGCATCTTGGTGCTGTTCGCCCAGGCAGCCGATGACGCGGGCTATGGCACCGTTCGCAGCGCGCTGTGTGAGCCGACGGGGGAAGGCATGGGCAACAGCGCAGAACGCTTGTTCGCACGCCGGCAGCGTTACGCTGCGATGCGCAATGCCTGCCGTGACCAGGCGGCCATGATCTTGACGTGCGAGGCGCTTGATCCGCCAGACCGCGAGACGTTCGATCAGACAGCGCAGCGGCTGTGCATTGGCAGCAGGGATGCGGCACGGTTGCGGGCGCAGATGCAGATCGGCTATGTGGCTGATGATCTGTTGGCGTGGAAGGTGATGGGTGAGCGCAGTGCCGCTTGACGCCCCGCGCGGCAGATGATAGGAAACAGCTATTGATTGTAGCTGCGCCTAGCGCACTTGATTAAGTGAAGCCCCTGCACCTCGCCCGGTGTGGGGGTTTTTCTTTAGGCTTCCCCTCACGGGGCGCTGGCCACGACACAAGCCCATAGCATCAGATGGCCAGCGATATGACCGCAGCAACCGAGCGCGTTCGTGGCAGAGCGTGGCAGCGCATCCGGCGAGAGGTGCTGATGGCCGAGCCGCTGTGCCGCATCTGTCTGGCCAGTGATCGGGTGACGGCAGCCGCTGAAGTCGATCACATCGTGCCGTTGCACCTTGGCGGTCACGCAACCTGGCGGGGCAATCTGCGGGCGCTGTGTCGTCAATGCCATGTGGACGTGACCAACGAGGCGATGGGGCATCGGGTGAAGGTCGTTGTGGGGTTAGATGGCTGGCCAGCGTGACCGGGGGGGCAAAATCTTCCCAGATTTCAAAGCCGGAAACCGGTCGGTTGCACAAAAAATAACGCTAACACAGTTTCTCGCCCATGCGCGCGGAGGGGTCATCGATGCCACGCAAGCAGAGGGTCGATAGCGCCACCGCACACGTCAAGATCGTGCAAGCGGCCAACTTGGAATTGGCCCCGCCGAAGCATGTTCCGCTGATCAAAAACGATATGCCGTTCTGGCAGACGGTGATCGCTGAAAAGCCAAAAGCTGAGTGGACGCCGCACGATCTGGAGTTTGCCGCGCACCTGGCCGCATCGATGCGCAAGCTGGGTGAGCAAGAGGCCGAGCTGGAACGCGAGGGGCCGGTTTACACAACCGCTGGTGGCAACATGGCGCAGAATCCGCGTTGCCGTGTGGTTGCCGATCTGGCCGCGCGGGTGCTGAAATATCGGCAGACGTTGGGCATTCACAACCGTGCCAAGGAAGGCGAGGCGCGTGACGTGGCCAAGCGCCGGGGGCAGGCCAAGGCGGTTGAGGCTGGCGCATCGGTTGCTGACGATCTGATTGCCCGCGCACCCGCTTTGCACTAAAACAGACGAAGCCCGGAAGCGTTGGAGCGCAACCGGGCCTCTAATCCACAACCTGTAGGAGCAGGCATGGACTACCACCGGATTTACCGCGAATTCATTGCTGACCGCAAGGCCAACTCAAGGCCGGATGGCTACACGGAACGACATCACATTTTGCCAAGGTCGCTTGGCGGTGACAATTCATCTAGCAATCTGATTGACCTGACTGCCGAGGATCACGTTTTTGCACACGTCTTGCTGGCCAAGATGCATGGCGGCGTCATGTGGGCGCCGGTCATTGCAATCTTTGGCCAGACGATAGCGCGGCGCATACCGACGCGGCGCGAAATCAGATTGTTTGCCCTAGCACGCCAGAAGTCGCGCGAGGCCATGAAGGGGGCGGGCAATCCGTTTTACGGTCGCCGGCACTCAACTGAACTGGTTGAGGCAATGCGCGATGGCACGGTTTACGAGTTGTCTGACGGCAAGCGCGTTGTTGGCGGCACCCGGCATGAGCTGGTTGAAATAACCGGAGTGGATTTGCCTAACATAGCCCGCTTGGTGGTTGGCGCGCGCAAGAATGCTAAGGGTTGGTATTCAACCGCACACAATCCTGATGGGGTCAGAGGGTCGGCCCTACGCAGCCAAATGTGTCGCAGCAAAGATGTGGTTGCGCTTTGGCATCACGACGGTAGGCGCTGGGCTGGAACACGGGTTGAGTTCCGTGAGCAGTTTGGTGCGAGGCTATACTTTCAGTCTGGCGATGGCCATGTCCAAGGTTGGTATCGCAGCGCAGAACAAGCTGCGGGGCATGAGGCAAGGGTGAAGCTAAAAGCCATTGCTGCTGCTGAGGCTCGTGGCTGCATTGCTGGAAGTCGCAATCCGATGGCTGGCGCTGACCGTCGCAAGGACGCTGCCGTGCATCTGATTGGGCCAGGCGGCGCTGAATACAAAGGATCGTTGAAGGCTTTTGCCGACAATCTCGGCATTGGCCCTTCACACTTCGCAACGGTCAAAAAAACCTTTGCGGGAAAGCGTTTTGTTGGTGGCTACCAAGTCAAAAGCTGGAAAGGCTGGCGCGCCGTCGCGTTCCGACAAGGTGATCCGCTTCATTGAGCGATACTGCCTCACGCCCGAAGGAGCAGACGTTGGCAAGCCGCTTAAACTGGCTGATTTTCAGAAGCGGTTTATCAAGGAAATTTACGACAACCCGCACGGCACCCGCCGCGCTTATTTAAGCATCGGGCGCAAAAACGGGAAGTCGGGCCTCACAGCCGCGCTGTTGCTGGCGCACCTGGTCGGGCCAGAGGCCAAACAGAACAGCCAGATTGCCAGCGGCGCGCGATCAAGAGAGCAGGCCAGCGTCATCTTTGAACTGGCCAAGAAGATGGTGATGATGTCGCCGGAACTGTCCGGCATTGTTCGCATCATCCCTTCAGGCAAGCGCCTGATCGGCTTGCCCATGAACGTTGAATACCGGGCGCTTGCGGCTGAAGGCTCTACTGCACATGGGCTTTCTTTGGCGCTGGCCCTGCTGGACGAAGTTGGCCAGATCAAAGGGCCAAAAGACGATTTCGTTGACGCTATTACCACATCGCAAGGCGCACATGACGCGCCGCTTCTGATTGCCATTTCAACGCAAGCGCCGACCGATGGCGATCTGTTTTCCATATGGCTTGATGACGCCAAAAACAGCCAGAACCCGGCGATTGTCTCGCACGTCTACAGTGCGCAGGACGATTGCGATCTGATGGACAAGGTGGCGTGGAAGGCTGCCAACCCGGCAATGGGTTTGTTTCGTTCTGAGGAAGATATTGCCGATCAGGCAGAGCGCGCGATGCGGCTGCCGTCTGAAGAAGCTACGTTCCGCGTTCTGACACTCAACCAGCGCGTCAACCCGTTCAGCCCGTTTTTGTCGCGGTCGGTTTGGGAAGCGAACAGCGCCGCGCCGGATGATGAGGCGTTCAGGTTTGGCGAAGTCTACGGCGGCCTTGATCTGTCGCAGACCACCGACTTGACCGCGTTTGTTTTGGTCGCGCGCTACAATGGCCGGTTTCACGTCAAGCCGTGGTTCTTCATGGCCGAGGGGCTGGTGCCAGAAAGGGCGCGGGCTGACCGGGTGCCGTATGATGTTTGGCATAAGCAGGGGCTGATCGAAGCCACGCCGGGCCGGGTAGTGGCGCTGGATTGGGTGGCGGCCAAGATCGCAGAGGTAACGACCGGGCTGCCGGTAAAGGCCATAGCGTTTGACCGCTGGCGGATGCCGGGCCTGATGCTTGAGATTGACCGGCTAGGGCTGGCGTTGCCGTTGCAGGAATACGGCCAGGGTTACGCCAGCATGTCGCCGGCAGTCGCGGCGCTTGAAGAGGCGGCGTTGCAGGAATTGATGCAGCACGGTGGTCATCCGGTGCTGAATATGTGCGCCGGCAATGCGGTTGCGATCCGCGACCCTGCCGGGAACAGGAAACTCGATAAGGCGCGTTCGACAGGCCGCATTGACGGCATCGTGGCGCTTGCGATGGCAATGGGAGTGGCGGCTATGAACAAGGAAGAGCCAGCCGCCAGCACGCCCATGCTGCGGGTGCTGTAATGGGATTGTTTGACGCGATCCGCGATAACGTCTGGCCAACTGTCACGGTTGCCGACAAGCAGGCGGCCCAGGCTGCCCGCGAGGCGCGCTTGATGAACGCGGTGGTGCCGAGCGGCAGCGTGTCGCGCGGTTCTGAAGTGTTTATGGCCTTCACGGGCGACATGGGCGGCGGCCTGCCCACCCTGACTGAGCAGACGGCGCAGACGGTTGCGGCGATCAATGCCTGCGTGAAGGTGATCAGCGGCGCGATTGCTGTGCTGCCGATGAACACGTTTCGCCGCCAGCAGGATGGTTCGCGCGAACAGATTTACGATGACGCACTTTGGTGGACGCTAAACGAAGAGTTTCACCCGCGCTGGAGTTCTGCGGCGGGCTGGACGTTTATGGCGCGGTCGCGGCTTCTGCACGGCGATGCGTTTGCCATCATTCAGCGCGATCCGCTGGGCCGCATCCGTCACCTGAAGCCGGTTCACCCGCGCCGCGTCGAGGTTTACGAAACGCCGCAGGATAGGCTGGTTTATGCGGTCTATCCGGTAAACGCCGCAATGGGCAGCGCCGTTGAGGTCTACGACCAGGACGACATGCTGCACGTTCCAGGCGATGGCTTTGACGGCATCCGCACACCGTCGCCGCTTCGGTACGATATGCTTGTGGCCGGCGCTGGCGCGGTGGCGACACAGGAATACGCGGCCCGGTTCTTTGCCAACGGCGCGCGGCCTGACTTCGTGATTCAATCAACTTCTGGCGCGTCACGCCTGTCTGATGAGCAGTTCATCAACCTGAAAAAGCAGATCGACGAAGCGCACGGCGGCTATGCCAGGTCGCACCGTCCAATGCTGCTGGAAGGTGGGCTTGAGTTCAAGTCAATCACAATGCCGTTTGAGGATGCCCAGTTGCTCCAGACGCGGCAGTTTCAGGTTGAGGAAATCGCCCGCATCTTTGGCGTGCCGCCGTTCATGATCGGCCACAACGAAAAAACGACAAGCTGGGGCAGCGGCGTTGAAGCGATGGGGACGGGCTTCGTCCGCTACACACTGCGCACGCACCTCCACGCCTTCACCAACGAGATCAATCGCAAGTTCTTCCGGCAAGTCAGCAAGTTTGCCGAGTTCGACACGACCGATCTTGAGCGCGCCGACACCCAAACGCTGTTCAACGCCTTCAGCGTGGCGCTGGGCGGCCAGGGCAAGCCCGGCTTCATGACCGAAAGCGAAGTGCGCCGGAAGCTCAATCTTCCTGAACTTGAAGGCGGCGAACAGATCGAGCGCGGCATGACCGCGTTGCAACAGACAGGAGCGGCCAATGCGTAAAGGGCTGATGGCCTTCTATCAGGCCAACAAGGGCAAGGGTGCGGCGCTGGCGGTGGTGCAGGCTGCGGGCGGCGTGACCATTGAGGTTTATGACGTGATCGTGGCCAGCGAGGCTGACGCAGCGTTTTTCGGCGGCGTTTCGGCACAGGCTGTGATCGCCGCAATCCGCGCTGCCGGTGACGCTGATGTGGCTCTGCGCATCAATAGCCCAGGCGGTGACGTGTTTGCCGGGGTGGCGATGGCGCAAGCCATCCGCGAGCATCAAGGCCGCGTGACGGCGCATGTTGACGGCTATGCCGCCAGCGCCGCCAGCCTACTTGTCGCTGCCGCTGACGAGGCGGTTATCTCGCCTTCTGGCATGGTGATGATCCACAAGGCGTGGACGATTGCGATGGGCAACGCCGACGACATGATGGCGACCGCTGGCCTGCTTGAAAAGATCGACGGTCAGCTAGTGGAAGCCTACCGCGAAAAGGCCGGCGACACCCAAGATTGGGCGGCGCTGATGACGGCTGAAACGTGGTTCACGGCAGCCGAGGCGGTTGAGGCCGGGCTGGTCAATCGCGTTGCCGAGAAGGCTGAAAAGAAAATGAACATGGCGTTCGATCTGAGCGCCTACGCCAATGCGCCGGCTGTGATTGCCGACGCTGAACCGCCTGCCGCTGAAGTTATCGCGCAGGCCGACCCAGAACATGAGCGCCGCCGTGCAATGGCACGTTTGGCACTCGCCACCGCTGCCTGAGCGCAAGCCGCGCAAAGCAGACCTTGCCCCGCTTCGGCGGGGTTTTTCTTAGGAGAAGCAAGACATGAGCATCCAAGCTCTCCGCGAGCAGCGCGCGGCAAAGGCAACCGCTGCAAACGAATTGGTTAACAGCACCGGCTACACGCCGGAAGCATTCGACGCTCTGATGGACGAAGTGACGGCTCTTGGCGGTCAGATCAAGCGCATCGAGCAGGCCAACGCGCTGGTGGTTGAAGCCAACACTCGCGGCAACGTGATCGAAGCTGCTGAACGCACTGCCAAGGACAAGGCATCGCCGGCTTCTGCCGTGTTTGCCAAGTGGCTGCGCAACGGTGAGCGTTCGCTGTCGGCTGAAGAAGCCGTGACGTTCTACAACACCATGTCCACCACCACCGGCAGCGAAGGCGGCTTCACCGTCCCGAGCGAAACCGCGTCCACCCTGATCGAAAGCCTGAAGGCGTTCGGCGGGATGCGCGCTGTTGCCAACGTGCTGGTGACCGCCACTGGTGCGCCGCTGTCGTTCCCGACTGCTGACGCCACCGCTGAAGTGGGCGAAATCGTGGCTGAAAACGCCACTGCGACCGCGACCGATACCGCTTTTGGGACGGTCTCGCTGCCGGTTTACAAGTACTCTTCTAAGTCTGTGGCTGTGCCGATTGAGCTGTTGCAGGACAGCAACATTGACATCGAAGCCTATGTGAACGCGCTGCTGGTGACGCGCCTTGGCCGCATCACAAACACGCACTTCACCACCGGCTCCGGCTCCTCGCAGCCGCGCGGTGTGGTGACGGGCGCTGGTTCGGGCGTAGTTGCTGCCAACAGCACCACCCAGGTGACGGCAGTGACATACGACAGCCTTGTGAACTTGGCTCACTCGGTCGATCCCGCTTATCGCGACGGCGCGCTGTTCATGATGAACGACGCAACCGTGGGCGTGCTGCGCAAGATTAAGGACGGCAGCGGTATGCCGATCTTTAACCCCGGCTATCAGCAGGGCGTCCCCGGCGGCGCTCCCGATACGCTGCTGGGCTATGGCATCCAGATCAACCAGGATGTTGCCAGCATGGCCGCGTCGGCCAAGTCGATCTTGTTCGGCAACTTCAGCCGCTACACGATCCGCGATGCGATGGGCATCACGCTTCGCCGCTTCGACGACAGCGCGTTCATGCTGAAAGGCCAAATCGGCTTCTGCGGCTGGCTGCGTTCGGGCGGCAATCTGCTGGACGCTGGCGCGGTCAAGTTCTTCCAGAACGCCGCGTCCTGATCGGCAGACCGGGGCTGGCTGACACTAGCCCCGGTCGCCACTCTTTTGGAGAAATCCCATGCAGGAAATCAAAACGGGCTACGGCCTTTCGCCCGCCGTGTTGATCGCCTCGGCGCTTTACACCGCTGATACCACGCCGGTTTCAGTGGATTGTACTGGCTATGACGGCGCGACAATCTCTCTTGCCATCGGCGTGGGCGGCATCACCTTTACCGGCACAAACAAGATTGAGTTTGTGTTGGAACATTCCAACGACGGTTCGACATGGGCTGCCGTCACCACTGCTGACATGATCGGCGTCACAATTGCCAGCGGCGGCATCATCCGCGCACTGGTGGCTGCCAAGGCCGCCGCTGACGTGGTTTTCTACCGCTACCAAGGGCCGCGCCAGTTCCTGCGCCTGACCGCCGACTTCAGCGGCACGCATGGCACCGGCACTGGCATTTCGGCGGTGCTGATCCGGGGCAACCCGGCCATTCCTGTAATTGCGTAACTTATTGGGCCGGCGTTGGAAGTGCGCCGGCCCCTTTTTTATGAGGCAACACAATGAGCGCACCTGATACTTTTGCGGCCTATGTTGACCTGGCTTACGGCCCCGCCCGCAAGGGTGCGGCAGTCACTCCGCACGCTACCAACCCTCTGAGCTTTGCTACAAAAGGGCTGATTGTTGGCGGTTCTGGCAATCTGACGGTGCGCTTTATCGATGACACGGCAGACACAGTAATTGCTGGCGTGGTTGCAGGCACGATCCTGCCGATCCGCGTGACGCATGTGCGCGTTGCCGGCACGACCGCCACCAACATTGTGGCTTTCGGCTAATGCGTTTTGGGCTGTCCTTGGCAATTGGTGCGCAAACCCGCGCATCGGGTGACGGTGGCCAGGAGCCTACGCTGGTCCTAGATTTTGTGGGCGGCAATGAGCGGTATGGGGCAACGCTCAATTTGGACTTCACCGGCCAGACATACACCGCCTTCACCGCCGATCCAGCCGGGCAAGGCTTTCCGAACTTCTGGGCTTGGAGCTAACTATGCCTTTGACCAACTACGCCTTCGCTGATTTGATCACGTTCACGCGCTCCACCACGGCTACGTTTGTGGGTAGCAATGGCCTGATCCAGTCTGCGGCGATCAACGCCCCCCGCTTCGACTTTAGCCCCGTCACGCTGGCCCCGTTGGGCTTTCTGATTGAGGAGCAGCGGGTCAACTCGGCGTTGTACTCGGAGCAATTTGACAACGCCGTATACATCAAAGTTCGCTCAAGCATCACCACTAACGCTACGACTTCACCTGATGGAACTGCAACAGCAGATAAATTGGTAGAAGATACAACCGCGACAAACACCCATTTGATCCAACTGCAAGGCGGGTTTTCATCGTTTGTTTCAGGGACTACGTATGTAATTTCTGGATACGCTAAAGCTGGCGAAAGAACCTCTGCTTCCATAAACCTGGGGACGGACGGCGGGGTTTTTGCAGGCCAAAGCGCAAACTTTGATTTCAGCACGGGCGCTATTAGCGCGCAATCTGGCGTTGCTACCTTTGCAATGACTAACGCTGGCAACGGCTGGTATCGCTGGTCTATCGCCGCTACGGCAGCAGCGTCAGGTGTCGCCTTTCTCCGTTTTTCACTTATTGGGCCATTGGGCAGTAATATCTACACCGGAGACGGCACCTCTGGCTTGTTTCTTTGGGGCAACCAACTTGAAGTCGGCGCGTTTCCCACCAGCTACATTCCCACCGTGGCTTCCACGGTCACGCGCGCGGCTGACGTGGCTGTGATATCGGGGGCAAATTTCACCCCGTGGTACAACCAGAGCGAGGGGACGATTATCGCAAGTTGGTCAACGACCGACGCTGTAGTCCCATTGGCTCTCGGCGTATTTAGTGTATCAAACGGAACAACAGCGGAGGGTATTCAAATTCGCCGCATAGCCGGCTCAAATGATGTAAGATTTATCGTAATCGACGGCGGCGCTACGCAATATTTTAGCGCAATTGCGGCGTCTTCCGGTGTAAACATAAGCGCGCTTGCATATAGAACGAACGATTTTATCGGCGCAAACAATGGGACTCTTGGAACCGCTGACACTAGCGGAACCCTTCCAACAGTTACACAAGCCGAAATTGGTTTTGGGCAAGATCTGACATATCTCAACGGTCGCCTCCGCAACGTCACCTATTACCCCACCCGTCTCACCGACGCACAGCTACAGGCACTCACCGTATGATCGACCTCTATCTCAAGACCGACACCGAAGCGGAAATGCTTGCTGCGCTGACCGCTGCGGGTGTCACCGACGAAGAAGGTTTTCCGGTCGCGGGCGTTTCGCTCGACCACATTGGGCCGTTCAGCCGCGTGACGGGCTATAGCAAAGCCAACGATAAGGCCGGTGAGCCTATCCCCATCATTGTGGATTACCCTGGCTGGCACACAAATCTGCGCGGCGACTTTACCGACGAGCAGATCGCCGCGTTGAAGCCGTTAAGCGTTCAGCCGGCAGTCCCCCACCGCGTCTGGGCGTAAAGCTGCACGGAATTAAACGGAAGGTGAGCGCATGAGTGTAGCACCGCTGACCTTGGCCGAAGCCAAGACGCATCTGCGCGTGGTTGATAGCGCAGACGACAGCTACATTACCGGCTTGATGAGCGCGTCCGCTGACATGATCGAACGCGACACGGGGCTAGTGCTGCGCCAGCGCGCGGCTAGTGTGGCGTTTGATGGCTGGTCAACCAATGGCCGACAGCGCCTGCCGTTGTGGCGCGGGCCGGTAGTGTCGGTGACGGGCGTTGCCTACGACGACGAAGCTGGCACTGAACAGGTGCTGGCGGCTAATCAGTATCGGGTGCGTAGCTTTGCCGGTGCATCGTGGATTGTGCCGGCCAATAGCGTGACGTGGCCTGCTGTAGAGCTTGGCGTTGGCACGGTGCGAGTGACGTATCAGGCCGGCTATGCCAGCAATGAAGCGGTGCCTGCCTCGCTGCGGCACGCCGCGCTGCTGCTGATTGGCCACTGGTATGAAAACCGCGAGGCCGTTGCCAGCGACAGCACGCCGGTTGACGTGCCGCTGGCCTATGACGCGCTGATCAGCCCCTATCGCGTTTTGATGGTGGCCTGATGCGTATCGGTAGGCTGCGCGACCGCGTGCGGATTGATCGCCCCGCACACACCAGCGACGGCGCGGGCGGTCAGGTGACGACCTGGGCAACCGTTGCCACGGTGTTTGCGGAACTAATGCCAACCGGCGGCGGCAAAGATTTGGAAGGTGGGCTAATCTCAATCGGCCAGCAGCGTTTCAAGCTCCGTATGCGCTACCGTGCAGACGTGCCTGTTGATTGCCGGCTAGTGTGGCTGCGCTCTGACGGCGATGCGGTTGATTTGCGGATTGATAGCATCGCCGATCCAGACGGGCGGCGGCATGAGTTGGTGGCGTTTGTGACCGCAGGCGTGCCGACCTAATGGCACGGAGCAAAAGCCAGTTTGCCACGCGGGATCGGATTCGGGTGAGGCGGCTTTTAACGGGCATCGGGCCGCAAGCGCAGCAAGAGGTTTTGGCTGCGTATCAACGGCACGCCCCGGCTATCCTAGCCCAAGCGCGCGGTGAGGTGCCGGGCCGCCCAGGCAAGTTACGGGCCGCACTGAATTACAAGATTTACCCCAAGACACTGCGCCTTCGTATCGGCCTGCTAACCAAGACGGTGCAAAAGAAGTTTTTCTATGCGCGCATTCTTGAATACGGGCGCAAGGCACAGTCGGCCACGGTAAAGCGGCGGCGGCCCGTATCGGGCGGCACGGCGCAATACATCATTCGCGTAAAGGCTATCAGCGCCACCCGCTACGATTTCGTTAGAGGCCGAGCGGTGCAGTTTATGCAGCGCACCCTTGGCGACGATCTGCGGGGCATTTTGGCCAAGGCAATCAAGCGGCTTTCCGCAGGGGGCTGATCACATGGCAAACGATCCAACTGCCGCAATCGCTGCGGCGGTTTTCGCACGCCTGGCCGGCATCACATACACCGAAGGCGGCGTGACGCTTGCGGTGCCGGTTTACCAGCGTGCGCCCGATGAAGTGCTGCCGGCAATCGTGGTTGTCGATGGCGTGGATTTGCAGCCCAGCGAGAGCAAGGACGCCACCCCGCGCCGCGCCAGTGTGAGCATCGTTACGATCTACCGTGGCCGCAGCAAGCCCAGCGCGCAGGCCATCGTGGGCAGGGTGTTCAACCTTCTGGAAGGCCACAAGCTGACAGTTGCCGGGTTTTCCGTGTCCGAGTGCAGGCTGCAAGCAAGCGGCGTTGGTGAAGAAGTGACCGATGCCAACCTTGTGCATGTTGGTCGGCAAACCTTTGATCTAATTATTCTTTAAGGAGCGTCACTCATGGCCAAGCTGTCATCTAACGATTACCGCGTTTTCATCGACACTGCGTCTGTCTTTAGCGCCGTTGGCGGCCAGATCAGCACGACTGTGGATCGCGGCGAGACTTCGTTCAGCGCCATCGACAAGGCGTCTGTCGTTGAAGTGACGGGCCGTGCGATGCGTAACTACAGCGTTGCGCTGGAATACCGCCCCGATCTGCCAGACACGGCGGGTCATTCGCGCCTCGAAACTGTTTACGCCAGCGGCGCGGCCATTGGCGTTCAAGTC
>Ga0209769_1000100_pt1 | contig 31437 bp, 48 predicted proteins | sample LauGreSuBDMM15DN_2_FD_187569 | JGI IMG/M metagenome (GOLD analysis project Ga0209769, IMG submission 187569) | Freshwater lake microbial communities from Lake Michigan, USA - Su13.BD.MM15.DN (SPAdes) (version 3) | ecosystem: Environmental > Aquatic > Freshwater > Lake | place: Lake Michigan, USA...
CTACCTGACTGCCACGGGTCTTGCCGTAACCGCTGGAGTTCCAACGACAGTCACAGTCGGCGGCGCAGGTGGCGGCGGTGGAGCCGATGCAAGAGGCGGCAGCGGTACAAACTCAGTATTTAGTTCAATCACTGCAACAGGAGGCGGCGGCGGTGCTTCTGTTGCTGGTCCAGGCATCAACGGCGGTTCGGGCGGTGGTGGTACAAACGCCACAGGTTCAACCACAGCAGGCACAGGCACTTCAGGGCAGGGCTTCAACGGCGGTGGCGGTAACACAATGTTTGGTTCGACTGGTAGCGGTGGCGGTTCAAGCGGCGCAGGCACTTCACAGACAGGCGGTTCAGGCCCTGGCGGTGCAGGAACAGCGTCATCAATAACTGGCTCGTCAGTAACCAGAGCAGGTGGCGGCGGGGGCGGCGCCGACACAGTTTCTCGCGGTGGAACTGGAACGGCAGGCGGCGGCGATGGGGGTAACGATGACGGCATTCCAACAAGAACTGGCAGCAACGCTACTATCGCAAACTCAGGTTCGGGCGGCGGCGGTGCGGGTGGAAACAACGGCGGCACAGGAGGCACGGGTGGTAATGGCGCTGCAGGTTTTGTTTGTATTCGCTACGCTGACTCTTTTGCACTTGCAACATCAACAACAGGGTCGCCAACAATAACAACCTCAGGCGGATACAGAATTTACCAGTGGACAGGAAGCGGGAGTATAACTTTCTAATGGCACACTTTGCAGAACTAGATGAAAATAATATTGTTCTTCGTGTGATTGTTGTTCATAACAATGAATTAATTGATGAAAATGGCAATGAATCAGAACAAAAAGGCATTGACTTTTGTGTTGCTCATTATGGCGGTACTTGGGTACAAACATCTTATAACGCCACGATGCGAAAGCAGTACGCAGGCATTGGATTTAGTTTTAATCCATTAGCAGATGTCTTTATCCAACCACAGCCATTTCCATCTTGGTCTTTAGACTTTAATCACGATTGGCAAGCGCCAACGCCTTTGCCAGTTCATACTCCAGGAGATTACTCTTGGAGTTGGAATGAAGAAAGTTTAACTTGGGACGCAGAAGAAATTAACGATGACCCTACATCAGTTGTTTAATGGCACATATTTACATTCATTACAGTAGGGTCAAAGAAAGTCCTTGGGCAGTAACTGTTACAAGCGCAGACCGTACAGAATTAATTAAGCAAGACCAAGCCTCTGATGTAGAAATCAACATTCCTTGTAAAACTTTTCTTGGAAAACTTCATTACATTTATTGCGAAGGCGTGGTCACTTGGGATGGTACTAAAGCAATAATTAATGCAAAATAATTAAGGAGTAACGTGGACACACTAACAACTGACTTAGTTCCGCTTGTACGAGACATAGATGATGCAATAGATGAATCAGAAGAACAAATATACTAAGGAGCAGTAATGGCAACTAGAGATATAACCGAAGGTAGAGGCTCTGCAACTGCCAGCATTGGTCGTTCTATTGCTGTTGACCTAGGTATTGTTTCATCTACTTCTATTTGGCAGAACACTAATGAGTCATATGATGTAGCAGTAGGTGGACTTCCATTCTTCTATGCCATTAGTGATGAAAGACCATACGTTAGACAGACTGCACCGTTCCGTAAGGAACAATCAGACATTGGTAATGAGCCAGGTGAGCAGTCGCTCACTGGTTTCTGGCTAAGAAGTCAGTCTTCTTTTCACAATGGCACAGGCATTAAGTTCTATGACCCATCTGCAGGTGAAAGCGTTAACTATCGTTTTGCTGACTCAGACAATGTAGATGTGTGGACTAAGGGACAAGTAACTCTCCTCAAAGAGACAGCCAATATGACTGGTGTTACTAGTGGTATCTATAAACTTATCTCTGGAGTATCTGGTAGTACTAACGTAGTTGTTGGATATATTCCTGGCTCTACTACAATTAAATCTTTTCAAGCAGATGGCACTGTAGTAACAACTTATGCTCCTACTAGCCTAGGTAACGTATTAGATGGCACAGTAGTAACAGATGGCACACGCTTGTTTGCTGCAGACAATGACCATATTTATACTGGTCCACTCAATGCTGCTGCAACTGGCTGGACTGAGTACTATGTAACTGGCACACGTGCTACTCTTGCTTGGGTTAAACAACGCCTTGTTGGTGCTGTAGAAAATAAAGTTTATGAGTTAACTGGTGCTACTGGTAGTGCGCTTTCATTACCTGCTACACCAATATATACACATCCTAATACTGCTTGGATATGGTCATCTATTTCTGAAGGTGGCTCTGCTATTTATGCTGCTGGTTATGCTGGCGGAAACTCCGCCATCTACAAGTTTGTTTTAACTACTAGTACTGGTTCTATGCCGACCCTGACATCAGGGATTGTAGCAGCACAACTTCCAATTGGCGAGATAGTTTATAAAATTGAGTCGTACCTTGGTTATTTGATGATTGGTACCAATAAGGGTATGCGTGTGGCTACTATTTCAGATACAACTGGTGACCTATCTTATGGTCCATTGATATTTGAAGATGTTAATGGTGTTTATGACTTTGCTTTCCGCGATAGATTTGTATGGGCTGCAGGTACTGTTAATGGTTGTCCTGGCTTGTATCGTGTTGACTTAGGCACAGAGATTGAATCTTTACGTTATGCCTATGCTAAAGATGCATACCTTAGTACCGCTACTGGCTATGCTACTAGTGTAGATTTTGTAGGTAATACCGACCAGATAGCCTTTACTACATCAGGCAGCAATGGCATAGCCATTCAGTCAACTACAGTATTGGCATTATCTGGTTCTATAACTACAGGCAAGATTAGATTCTCTACTCTAGAACCTAAGAACTACAAACGTCTTATTGCACGTGGTTCATTTACATCTGGTGATTTTACATTAGCATCTATTGCTACAGAAACAACTGGTGTTGAAACACAATACAGCCACATTACCTATAATTCAGGCGTAGCAGCAGTAGAAGTAACTACATCCCAGCCTGAAACAGCGCAAGAGTTTCTTGCATATAAATTTACATTTGACCGTGATACAACTACTACTAGTACTGGTCCTACATTTAAGGGATACCAAGCAAAGGCTACTATTGCATCTCCACGCAATAGAGTTATTAAGTTTCCTGTCTACTGTTTTGATGTTGAAACAGATAGGTTTAATACTGTAGTTGGATATGAAGGCAGAGCCTTTGAGCGTATCCAATTGCTAGAAGAGATTGAAAAGACAGGCGATGTTCTGACTTGGCAAGACTTGACAACAGGAGAATCGCGACAGGCAGTAATCGAACAAGTTACATTCACTCGTATGACACCGCCCGATAAACGCTTTGATGGTTTTGGTGGCATTATAGATATAGTTGTAAGGACAGTATAATGGAATTTAAGGACTACCTAACAGTAGCAGTTGCCTGCATAGCAATCTTTACAGCATTTGCTGGCGGCATTAGGTGGATGGTCAAGCATTATCTTAATGAATTAAAGCCTAATGGTGGTAGTTCTATGAAGGATTCTATGGCTCGTATGGAAAAACGTATTGATGATTTGTATACATTGGTTGCAGGTAAGTAATGGGATTTATTGTACCTGAGCCAATGTGGGACCCAGTAACTCCTAATATAAATGTAGAAGAATGGGAGGATGACGATGAGTAAAGCAACACCTGCTGCTATAGCAGTACTTCGACAAGCAACTGCACTAAAACCTATGCGTAAGAAAGCCAGCGATGGCTTGCTGCCATCGGCTGCACATATAAAGCAGAGTCCTAACTCTGACCACAATACAGGGTTAGCCGTTGACCTAACGCATGACCCTAAGAATGGAATTGATTGTGTTGAAATATTTGAAAAACTTAAAGAAGATAAGCGTGTGTCGTATCTTATTTTTCAAGGACAGATTTGGTCTAAAGAAAAAGCCAAGCAAGGAAATAGACGGTACACTGGGACTAATCCTCATAACAAGCATTTACATATTTCTATTGAGTCCACTATGGGTGCCGATACTTCTCCGTGGTTTTGGTGGATGAATTCCCCAAAGACTATCAATCAAGTTATCGCACGTGTAACATCTGTGCCCGCTAAGAAAGCATATAAGACCGAAGTTTGCACCTGCTGTAAGTTACACGGGGCAAAGTCCTAATCTCTATAGGAGGATATAATGGAGCAATTCAAACAACTAGCACTTACTTGGTTCCGTGCTGCGGCATCTGCTGCGGTGGCACTTTACCTTGCAGGTGAGACGGACCTTAAGACACTGGGAATGGCAGCAGTCGCTGGCTTTGCTGGTCCACTACTCAAGTGGCTAGACCCATCTGCTACAGATTTTGGTCGCGGTTCAAAGTAACACCCTTTTAAGGGGCTTGACAGCCCCGTAAAGACAAGAAGCCCCCGCTCAGGTACATTAACCTACCTGGCGGGGGTCTTTTTCTGTTTTAGTTTTCTTCTTCTTTAAGATTTTCTAGTGAAAATGTGTAGTTTCTAGGGTTTGTCTTTCTGCGTATGCGGTATCGTGCTTCATAGTACAGGTTGTTAGCCATGTCTCGTGTCAATATACCGATAAGTACACCTACTGCTATCTCTACTATTGTCATGTGTCTCCTAGTTATATGTTAGATACATTGGTATTGCTGTTATATTAAGTTGCTTGCGCATTTTGGTACGTTCATGTTCAGTTGTATTGCCCCAGTAACCCGATACATTGTACTTGAGTGCGAACTCAAGACATTCTTTCTTTACTATACATGCTCCGCAAATTGCTTTAAGCACTTTGCGTTCTGGATAAGTACTCATCCCATCTGGGACAAAAAACAATTCGTTATCTGTTGACTCACAATTGGGTGTATCACTGGGTTTAAACATCTATCCTCCTGTTGAGTAAAAGCCTGAGCCTTTGAACTTGACTGGTGGTGATGACCATATCCTAGTCATTACCATTTGACAACACGTAGGTTCACGGTCATCTCCATACTCACGATAAACCTCTTGTGTCATGTTGCAAAGGTCGCATTTATAATCATAATTTGGCATCGTGATAGTACCTTACCTCATGGTATTTACATGTTTTGTATATCTTTTCATACGACCACTTTTGAGATTTTGAATCGGGCTTAGTACCAGAAATCGTATCATTGCATTCGCATACCTTACGGTACTCAGCCTCTAATTGTTTTACTTCTTCTTTTGCTTTACGCAATTTTGTAAGTGCTATTACTGCTTCTGCATTCATTCTTCACATCCATCTATGTCAGTGGGCGCAGTTGTAAGTGTCCCACACTCTATACATTCTTGGGCTAAATCATACCAGCCTACTGCTCTGGTCTCTTCATCCCACATTACGGTGACTCTAAACATTTTACATCCACAGATGCAAGCAAAGGTAGGTTCACCTCTAAGGTCGTTCATTCTTCTTCAACCTTAGTATCTCTGTCGTAGTATGGTTTCCACCCACCTAGATTTTTAATCAAAGAGTTTAATGCACGAGTAACTTTCATTCGTGCACCATCTACTGTTGTATCCATATCTTTGGATAACAATGACCAGTCAGGTGAATCTATACTAAAGCGTAACCTTAATATGTTTTGTTTGGCTTCTGTTAATTTATAGAAAGCCGATGTTATATCTGAGCGCAATGATAACCAATTGTTACCATCTGATGCAACGCCAGTACCAAACTTAGCATTGAGGTCTTGAATACTTGTAGGGATTTCATAGGTATCACCTATGATGGACGGCAAGAATGCTTCAACTACTGATGCATCATAGTAATATAAGTCTGATGTATCGTAGCCAATCTTCTTAGCCTTATCTCGTTCACAAAACTTAAGCGCTGCATTACGCAGCGACTTAGCGATTAATTTGTCACGGTCTTTTTGTTCAAGAGCAGACCACTCTTTGTACTTATTGGGATGGCTGACAAACCATACCCACAACTCTTGACCTATATCATCACGTTCTAACATAGTATAACGCTTTGAATACTCGGCTGAGAGTTGTTGTACTAACTCGTTGTACTCCTCAATGTAATTCATTAGGGAATAATTACCTCACCATTTACAATTGGAATGGCAAACGGTGTTACCTTACGATTGTGCTCAACAAGGATACCGAGACCATGCTGCCAGTTGGCAGAACCTGATGTCAGGTAACTAGCCTGCTTGACATCCATCATGTGACCCACCTCTAACCCGTATAAAGTACTGGTTTTTCCGTAAAATCCTGTGGTCTCATGTTGTAATCCTACGCGGTGCGTGTGTCCACACACCACTGATTTGCCTAAGCGTTTGGCTAAGTTTAAAGCAGTAGCCCCTGGTGCACGGTTAAGCGCACCTTCATCTCCATGTGCCATTACCCAATTAGGTAACAACTCATGCATCTTATGCAGGTAGTTAATCTTTAACTTGCTGTAGCCCAGTAGTTCTTCAATCTCTAATGACTTGAGTGACATAAAGGCTGGGGCATACTTGCGTATGTATGTATCTATTCGGTCAGTATGATTACTACGTTGAATGTAAAATGGCTTGTTACCTAATGCTTTACGGTAACGAGCCATGATGTCGTGCGTTAAATCAATACTATCTTGTAAGGTATCAGCATATTCTCCTGCCATACCTTTGTTCCAGCGACTAGGTTCAGGTGCATCTAGTTCATCACCCACACACCAGAGTTCATCTGGTTTATAGTCAGCAATAAACTCTAGCGTAGCCTCTACAGTTTTATCATGTTGATAGGGTATCTGAAGGTCACTGAGGACCACTACCCGCTTTGTTTTGTTTACCATTAGGTATACCTTCCCATTGTCCGCGTTGGACTAGTAACCCAATTATGGCATAATTTGCAAGGTCAATGAGTGTATCTTCAATACTTTCGTAGTTGGGCGTGTCGTTATCTCCAAGGTGAGATAGCCGTGCCAACTTGTCATACATGCGTACACGTAGCCCATTCATTGGACCACCAGGTGCACCTGCTATGTTCATTGGACCGTAATCTTCATGCTTTTTGTAAAGAATCTTTGCTAATTCATGTAGGATTACATCTACATCATTACTGCTTTTCATCTAGTATCTCCCTCATACTGTTGTCAAAGTTAGACATTGCTTCTTTGACTGAGAACTCTTCCCATACTTCTTCTGCCTTGCCATACTTGCTGGCTACTAAGATAGCAGCCAATGCTGTAACACAAGTCTTTGCTTCTTCTAGTTTATCTTCACATATAGTTTCATAGACATCACGCAATGCGCTGATGATGTCAAGCATTCTGGTATCAGATACTGGTATCGCTATAGCAAAGTCTAGATGTTCTATATGTTCCCAGAAACTATTGTCCAGGGGTAACGCACTCTCTGATTCTTCCATCTAGCCACTCACTTCCTTCTTTAATCATCATACTATTGACGTCTTCGCCGTCAGGCATACTGATGATGTTGACATTGCCTAACTCTCTGCTGATTTTCTTGCCGAACTCTAGCCCTGCTGCATCACCGTCTGCTAATACAATTACAACATCAAAGTCATCTAGTATCTTAGCGTAATGTGGCTTCCAATTGTTAGCCCCTGGTATACCCACTGTTGGGTGTGATGTCTTAACTGACATCATAATGCAATCAAATTCACCTTCGGTAACGCATATGTATTTGTCTGCAACAAAACATGCTTGTGTATTAAACATGGTTGTCTTAGCACCTACTAGCCCCATATATTTAGGGTCTTCACCATTCATGCCACGGAATCTAATATCAACTACACCTGATGGTGTTATGTATGGGATAGCAAGCCTACCTCTGTATGGTTCATGCCCTGGGAGCGGTTCGTCTACCACCCCCAGATGAAAGATGCTTGCCTCTGCGACCGAGAGTTGACGGTTTGCTAGATAATCCTCTGCTAGATTTATTTTGCTTGCGTATCTCTGTGTTGCCTGAAGTAAGAATTGACGCTGCGAATTCGAGAGCCTCACGGTAATCACCACCTTCTTTGTACATGATAAGAGAATAAGTATCGCCTTTAACTCCACATCCGTGGCAAATAAAAGCATTCTTGTCAAAGTTTACTGCTGCTGATGCATGACTGTCTATATGAAACGGACACTTCATCTTGCGCCAACCGCTGCCCATAGCAGGCACGGTGGCGCCTATGTAGTGGAGGTACTCACCGATGTCAGGCTTGTCCCTTTCCAATTGCTCTCCTTAATAAATCTACATATACATAGCCAGGCATGGTGCAGTACCAATCTTCAGGGCTTCCCCTACCCTTACGTTTGTGCCACACCACGCCTGTCCATGCGTTGTCGTTAGCCATCTCGACTATCAACTCTTCTGTCCAGCCTGCTAAGTCCATCTTAGCGTGGTTTTTTATTTCTATTGTAACTCCAGGTATACCTGAAATGTCACCTTTATCTAGGGTTGCACCAGCCAAGCGTCTGTCTACATAAGGAAACCATTGCTTGAGATATTTAACTACATCTCGCTCTGCTCCTGAGCCTTTGGCTTTGGCTGCGCTTCCCATTACATACTCTTTTCTACCAAGTTTAACCAAGTAATGCAATCATTACAACCGCAACGTTCTACTGGTGCAGGATGTCCGTCAATTAATACTTCTAAACTATTTAGAATCTTATCTAACTTACTCATATCTTCATTTCCACTTGTCTGTAATCTCTTACTACATCTTCTAAGTACATAGAGGCTGGGTCAAATGATAAAGATACATATGTGTTACCAGTAAAGTCTGCTTTACCGTAACGGTTTTTAACAGGGGCTACACATAAGTATGCGTCTGGTCCTTGCATCATCTGTCCTACTGTCAATACCATAGCAGGTACCTGACTAACCATACCCTGCAACGCTGAGCGTGGCTGACATGGAAAACCTTGAGCACCTTCTTTAGTATGGTGTAACACCAGTACACATGCATTGGTATCTCTTGCAAGATACTTGAGTTCTTTCATTACCTGTCGCATAGCAGCAAACTCTTCGCCACCATCAACAGCAATGTCCATAAGATTATCTACTACGATAAGCGTAGGACTTCTACCCCACATAGTTTCAAATGCAGATACCTCTGCATCTAAATCATTAAGTGTAGGGCTAGGTTCAAAGGACCAGTACAAATTAGAGAACTCTCGTAAGAGTTCTTCTGCTTTGGCTGGCTCTGTCTTAAGCATATGTTCCGCATGTGCTTGGCTTATTTTTGCTTTCATAGCAAGCAATCGCATAGCCATAGTATGTGCATTAGTATCAGCAGAGAAATATAAGGTTGGTTGTTTTAGTCTTGCTGCGATATGTAATGCAATAGATGACTTGCCTGCGCCAGGTGTACCTGCAATTACAGTTACCTCTGCTCGTCTTAGTATCATACCTTCTCTTTGGAACGCCTGAAATGGTGGGGCTAACGGCTCCCCACCTACCTCAGGTTTGCCGATACTACGGCGTAATGTTTTCACTTACAGTTATCCTCCAAGCATGCGTTGTCATTGGCGTGTTGACTACAATCTTCACAAATTATTTCCCAATGACCGCAGTTATTGCACCATGCTTTACTCATGCTTTTGTTTGGTCGGCTTGGAAAGTATTCCATTCTGCTTGATTCTGCTTGATGTACTGAGTAGTACACTTTGTCATGTCACCTTGTTTAGCGGGACAGAAGTAACCTTTGTATGGACCGAACTTACCTGTTAATCCATGGATGCGTGTCATTGTACCGTGAGGGCAGTTGCGTGAGCCTGCACCCATAGATGGTGCAACAAATGCTGGTAGTCCATCAAATGAATCCACAACTGTGCCACCAAATGCTGTTGCAATTGATGCTACCTGTGGGTTAGGTGGTACTGCTGTATTAGTACCGCGTACTGCTGTCTCTACTTCTCCTACTGCTTCTACAATCTGAAAGATTGCAGATGTGATTTGTGTAAACTCATCAGGTGTTTCAGCACGCAAAGTAATCTGCGTACCTGCTGGAGTTTTTAGATTGATGCTGATAGGTGCTTCATTGCTGGGCATTTATTCTCCTTGAATAGGTGTTACTAGGGATTTCTTTGTGTCTCGGAAGGCACGGACTTTCATTGCTAACTCTATACCCTTCCAACCTTGTTTGATGTCAACGAAATGCAGTTCACATTTACCACTACCTGCTGGTAGGTGGACAATGATTGCCTTCTCTTGGTTGACACCACCCCAAGAACCACGGGTTGCCGTGGCGGGGTCATACGGCAAGCCGTGTGCATACACTGCTAACTGCATGGCAATTTTATTTGGGTAGGCAATACTACCAGTCTTTAAGTCAGAGATGAACAACTCACCTTTGTATCCAACTACACGGTCAGGCGTACCTGCAATCTTGTATTTGTCCAACACACAGAACTGTTCAATAAACATATTATTAAACTTTTTAGTTGCATCTGCGTATGCTTGTATGTCTGCTACATATTCTTCAGGTATAACTCCGAGGTCTTCGCCTCGGTCATACTTCTCTGTAAGTGTGTGTATGGCTGTGCCTATAGTTGCTGCTGATGTAGCACCTGCTGCTTCCATTGAATCTTCTACTAACTTGTCCATCTCCAACTTGTTGTCTCTATTTGCAGATGCTGCTAGTAATAAGTCAGGTCGTAGTGTTAGACCTGCTGCTGCCATGCGTAACTTCCATGCTACTAATGCAGTGCCATCATCTAATGAACCTGCAACTGTAGTTGTACGTGTATATGGTACAGCCTTACCGCCTTTAGGCGGTACAACCATAGGTCTACCGTAACGGTCTCTTGTGATTTCTACTTCTGACATAACTCTCCCTTGTTAAATAGGTTAAGAGGGTGGGAACAAGGAGAGAACCAAAACCCCACCACTCCTAACCCACCCATCATAACATAGTGTGACGGACTATGCATTGATGTCATTGCCGCAATGCGGACAAAGTTTTTCTCGTTTCTTGTACACTTCGTATACTACTTGTTCTTTGTAATCTTGATGCACATATACCTTGCATCTGTTGCGTGTTTTAATTGTGCGAACTATAGCACCTGACTGATGTAGTACTGACAATATGCCACTAGCAGTACCGTGATGCCAACCTTGTGAGTCGGCTAGTTCTTTCCATGTAGCACCAGATAAACCTGATAGTTTTAAGTGTGCTAATGCTAATATCTGGTGGTTTTTTTCCCGACCAGATGTAATGTTATCTACAGCACGAGCCTTAGATGTATCAGTGCCTGACCATCCAGCCGTACCTTTGTATGGTCTGTAAGGTACGTACTCAGCCATTACTTATCTTCTTCTATTTCTTGCAGTATCTCATGCAATACTACCTCTGCTGCCTCAGCAGCATGGTCTAGTTTATCTTGAAGTTCTTTACTCATCAATTTCAATATCTTGTACATCAATCTCGTCAACATTAACGTTGCCATCATAGAACTCAACGTTTACATTGTCTGTAAAGGAAGTTTCTACATCACCTTCATCTTCACATTCTATTTCAAATGTACCAGTGATTGTAAATGTAGCAGTATATTTTGTTGTAAGTAGGTTGGCTCCAATAGAATTAAGCATCTCATTAACGTCAGGTTTGTTGACTGTTAGTTCACCGTCATTCCAATCACCTTCACTGAAGAAGTCACGAACAGTACGGCGTACTGTAGTAAGATTGGTTCGATATTCATTTGATACTTGTTGTACTGCATCTATTTCTTTTGCTTTTTCGATAAAACGAAGCACTTCGTTCTCAGTATAGTTTACTGTGCCATCTGCTGTTGTAATTTGGATTGTGTTCATTTGTTCCTCTCGTTGTTTGATGAGCAGTTTACCCACATACTCAGGTGGTCACACCTCTTACAGTTGGTGCGAACTGGCTCTATAGTATTTTTATTCGCCCTAATCAGCCTGGCGTATCCGCGCTATCGCTGCCTAAGCAGTATGCATACGGAATTATACTGTAAGTAGAGACAATGCTTTAGTCTTTACCTTGTCATTGCGTCCACTCAAGGTGGCGGCAGCAAGGCGGTCTGCGCCACCTGTTGCATAATGGTCAGCATATTCAATGACTGCTTGCCATGCACCAAAGGCTGTGCCTCTGATGTTCTCTTGTGTTTCTGATTCATTGTAGATAACCCACGCTTTAGCGCGTGCATCTTTAGCAATGGTCTGTTGCTTGCGCTCACCACGTGTAAGTAAATCGTATGGCTTATCTTCTACTGTAGTAGGTAGTGCCCATACTTTCTTGAAGAAGTTAACCGCTTGCTCACGGCTCATGTCTTTCTTTAGTAGGTTGTTAGCAACCAACTGATAGTCTGCTATAGCAGTGTATGTTAGGTGAGTGATGTTGCGAATGTCCGAGATAGATAACTCTTGGTTGGTTGAGTGAGTCATACGATATGTATACTCATTGTATTTCTGTCTGCTATTACTAATCAAACCATTGACTTGATTAGCACAGAACAAACGCTCAATGATTGGCTTGATAACAACAGATGATGAACCATCATGTGATGTCTTAACCAATAAGAATGCAGCGTGTGGGTCATTGGCTACCTCTACACCTTGAGGTAATTCAAGTACCATCCAGATGTTAGCACCACCATTGAACTCACCTGCTGCTGCATAGCGTGCATCACCTGCATCTACTAGTGTATCTAATGCGTTGAACACTTCCATGTTCTGTACTACCTTGTATTTAGTACCGACAATACCAATGACTGAGTTACTATCCTCACGGATAATAGCCTTCTTCTTTGGTACATCTAGGTATGTGGCTGGTGTTACACCATACTGGTCAATGATTAGTGGTGTGCTTACTGCTTCCAGTGCACCTGTGCGTACAGTCCAGTTAAGTCCTGCTTGTGTGGCTGCACTTGCAGCAGAGGTAGCCTCTACTGCAGTGCCACCGCGTACCCACGCTGACTTGTTCTTACTCGTTACTGTCATTTTCTACATCCTTTGCAAACTTAAGCACTGCATATGAATTGTTCTCGTTTAGTTTATCCATAAACCCTTCTTCTTTCATAAGACCTATGAATGTATCTACTAACATGCCAGATAGTACACCATCAGGCAATGCCATAAGACGGCTTGTCATTGGATGTGCTGCACTGAACTCAGTTACTAGTTCGATTGTGTGTGGAACCTTAATCGTTTGTGTCATTTGTTTCTCCCTTGTTTGTTTGTGTTGTGTATATCCATGCCCACGTTACATCTGACTTACCATGTATTAACGTGCGTGTTGCTTTGCGTAAAGCATCATCATCATCTTCTGCTTCCACAAAGAACGTTATGTTTACTTCCCATCTTTTAATACCAGCCATGTTTCCTCCAATGTGACCATGCAATTGATGGCTTATCGTACCGATGTACTATGTACTCCAGCCCCCGCGCAACTTGTTGCGGGGCTGGGGTACCAGGTTTAGTGTTTAAGACTTGTGCTATACCGTAGGCTGACGACTTAGGGTTATCTGCATCATGTTTCCATGCTGACTCTTTACCCCATAGTTTCATCAGTGCTTTATGTTCGCTGCGGTTCCATTCAGGGAACCACATCTTCATGTATGAAATTGCATACAACTTAGCAGCGTATGGTGTCCATACTTTAGGCAACTTGTTTTCGTTATAACATAGGTCGTTAACATGTTGCGAGTAATACTTTAATGGTAAACCTACAAGACTTGTTAGCGTTAGCAGCATAGTGCCACCAATAGCCAACCATTTTCTTATGTTAGTCATGAATATCTTTTAATCCTGTTTCTCTATTATGAATAGCCGTAACTCCGCAGGCACAGTAAAAATATCCTGGTATATCATCACATTCCCAATAATGATTATGCATTAGTCTTCATCGCCATACATACGGTCATCAATTATGCCACATGCACATTGACTCATGTGCTCATGGCAATCAATGCAATCATCACTGTCTTTGTCTAATGCTATGTCATCATCAAGCGGTGGTTCGTAACTCATAGTTTCTCCTTCGTATTACATGCATAGGAATATCATACATACAATAATTTATAATTTCATACATAGATACTTGGTATATCTCACACAATCGTAGTAATCTTTTAAGAGATATGGTTCTACTATTGCGTTCGTAACTACCCACTGCTTGCGCAGTAAACTCACCGTTGCTTACTAACTCTACATGTTCAAGTGTAAAGCCTTTAAGTAACCGTATTGTTTTAAGGGCTGATGTTATATCTAGATACTCAGGGTTTAGTTCACTCATCATCTTCCTCCTCTATATTACATACTTCACATGCTGTACCGCATTGACTGCAGCGTGCGTCATCATTCATCAGCACATTCCTCACAATTAGTTCTGCATTCTTTGCATAATCCACAGTCATCACATGTGTTTACAAACTGCTCGCATATTTCACAGAATGGTGGTCCGTATGGTGCACTCATGGCTTACCAACTTGCATAGTACTCAAACATAGCGTCATCAACGCTCTGTTCAAAGACTGTATTTAGTTTGTCAATAGTATCACTGACATCTGACCAATACCATTCATCTATTTTGTTGTTACCAAAGAAGAAACCTTCTGTTGGTGGTAGTAATTCCATTGCTCTTTCTTCTGTGCGTGCATTTAATACTTCTAGGCATACTTCGCGCAATACATACAGGTCTCGTTTGGTTAATGGAATAGGTGTGCCGTTATCTATTGCACCACTATAAGCAATAATCCAACCATGAATAGCATTAGCCTTACGCCAGTATGCTACCTCATGTACTTGCTTCTCGTATAGATACATGTCTAGTCCCATAAGTTTCTCTCCCCTTCATTGTTTTCTGTCCATGGATGTAGTTTGTGTTGATTTATCATTGCGTATGCAGGTGCAGTTGACTCACCGCGCCATGTTATACCTTCAGGTAAGATAATCAAACGATTAAGGTCATTTTCCCAGTATGCTTCGATTGCATGCATGCATGGTTCAGCCATGCTTACTGGTACTGGTGGGTAGAAGTTACCTGTTAAGTGTATTTCTATTTGTTGTAGTTGAGTTAAGTTATCCATACTTGCTAAGTCTGTTGCAAAGTTATTGCCCATTAGAATGGTACCTCCGTGTGATTGCGGCAGGCTGTACGCCATGCTCGTAGTCTTTGCTTAAGGAATCTGTTTTCTTGTAGTAGTATTGTGTTAGCATATGCTAGTGCAATTATCAGCACTAGACTAACACCTAATGCTATAGTTGTACCAACAACCATTGTTTCATTTAGGTACATAGTATTCTCCTTGTTAGTTATAATAAAGTTGTGGACTTGTAGTTATCCGCTGAGGCTACGGGTGCCCTGACCTTAATAAAAAAACAGCGGATAGATGAGTGCTGTCTTAGCCACCCACCTACCCGCTTGTGTCTTTAGTTTGTTACGACCTCGAAGACTTCCAACTGTAACTGTGGTGCTCGGCGGTCATTCTCTGCGACATTTTGACGGCGGTCAAACCTTGTAACTAAGCGACCCTTGAGCGTAACCAAGTCTGATTGTTCAGCACCTGCTCGCGTTACCCCTAGGATTTCACCTACTGTTGAGTCGTCCATTGCCACGATGTTGATACCACATACATACACCTGGCGGTCAGCCTCACCGTTACTGAATGCTGACACCTCACGCTGGTCAAACCAACCTGTCACCATGGTTCCCTTTGAACCTGTGTACTGACGGACATTCTTAATCTTACCTGTAATTGTTACTTCGTTCATTTGTTTCTCCTTGTTTAGTAGTTAGTTTCTGTATTTGATTTTAGGCTGATAGCCCGCTATCACGAAGTGTAGCGGGACTATCTGCCCTTCTTAGTCGTACTCTGGGGTTTCGTCTAGTATTGCTTCAACTGTTTGCAGTGTCATGAGTATGCTTGCTTTGTGTATCTCGTGCCATCCTTCTTTTGCTTTGTATTCTTGCAGTGCGTACCTGATTAGTTTCAGGTCTGTTCGGTCTAGTTCTTTCATCGTACATTCCCTTCTAGTGTGCGGTCACACGCTTGACAATCGTTGAACAACTTGGGTGTGAGTATGTTGCACCATGGGCACTGAACCTCACGACTGCGCTGGCGCATGTCGTCTAGTTCCCATAGTTCCTCATACACACCACCGTCTTGAAGGTTGGTGATTGGTTCTCTGTATTCCTCGCGTGTGTCCTCCCATGTCTGAGTAGCCCATACGAAGTATGGTTCTACTCTAGTGGTTGAACTTACCCAATCATGTCCACTTGGCATGTCTTTAAGCCAACTCCACGGACTACTGTATTGCAGGTTGCCCTCATCAACGAGTTGATGGGCAACTGCACTGTCCCTTGCTTCGCGTAGTTCTAAGCAGTTGTCACATACATCATCAAGCATCATGCAGTCATAGCATTGTGAGGTTACTGAGATACCTTGAGTTGTGTATTCGGTCATTGTCTTGCCTTTCGTCTTGTGTATCCACCGACTGTGAATACGCCATTTGAAGTATCATGTAGCCTACGCATATCGTGACGAGAGAAGCGAGGAACGAAGGAGTAGGCGTCGTCACTCAGTTAGCCAATTCTTTGGCTGACTGCGGGGCGTGGCTGGACTGCGAGCCTGCGAGCAGGCGCACGCTTGCGGGCGCTTCAGACACGACAGATGCGTTGGGTGTAGGCGAAGGCGACTTAATTCCATGGGAATTTCGCCGAGACGCAACCCACGCTGAGAGTAATCGTGACCGCTTTGCTCTGCTGAATAGGCAGAGCAGGGAACGATTTGACGGTCATGATACGATGATGGCATCGTAAGGAGGACGAGCCTGAGCATGGCTTGCATGGCTAGTGAGCGAGACTTGATGAGCGAACTAGACAGGCTTGACAGGCTGGCGAGAGATGTGGCTGGCGCGTAGTCGAAGAACCGAGGCTTGCCGAGACTTCTGAGACTAGCGAGTGGAACGAGCGGCGCGAGGCGCGTGGATACGCGACCTACAGCCTTCGGTCCGACCCTCAAAGACAAGCCGAATGCGAGCGTAGTTCAGCGAGCGTCTATGAGGTGCAGTCGGTATGACTGAACTGGTGAGGGTTATTCACCATTGCCAAGGCATAAGTTCATAGACGGACACGATAGGACAGCAGACGCTTTGCTCCTTGCTTGCAAGGATAGCAAAGAACTGCTTGGGTACGATTGAGGCTTCTCCGCAACACAGCGGACCGAGGACCTGCTACCGAACAAGGAGGGACCTGCTTAGCAGGCGTGCAGACGCCCCGAGCCTGCGAGGGGAACTGCTAGACTGCGGGCAGACGCCCGACATTGTGAGGTGCAGACGCCGAGGCATGAACAGAACTGCTTGCAGACGCTGTTCATTAAGAAGCCGATTGAGTAGCCTGTCCTAGTACATACATTTATTTTTACTAGGTATGTATCAGACTGAGCCTCAGTCTGCAGGCAGACAGTATCCTGTCTGACAGCACTCAGTATAGTGTTCTGTCTGTACAATAACAGTCCTGTCTAGTATCTATGACCCCCATAGTTTTAACTGTAGTGGATATTATATACTGTATCTCTACCTAAAAATATTTCTGTATATAGTTACAGGGGGGTAGATAGATAGTCTGACCAGCACTTATATAAATACTTTAGAATAAAACGTTCGTTTTACCTGTTTGAACGGATTATATATAAGTAGAGAGTTAAATAGTTCAGAACTCTTTTTATTGAGTTCTTCACTCTGTTACAGACTACTGTACAAACAACTATCTGTAGGGCGGGGGGACTCTGCCACAAAGGAGAAGAACGTGGCAACACCAGCGCATAAGGGATTTAAAAAGGGTGGGGAGCACCACCTCGCCAAGGGGGTAACCCAAGCCAAGGCAGATGTTATTGCTAGGGTCAAGGCAGGTGTATCTGTCCAAGCCGCTATGGTTGCGGCGGGTAAGAAACCCGATACTGTGCGCCAATGGATGAATCGTGACCCTGAGTTCGCCCGTGCCTTGGAAGAAGCCAAGGAAGAAGGCGGCAAGCAATCCTTCACCGCCTTGGGCGTCGAGAAGGAATCTATCCCATTTGCGGACTTCTCTAAGATGTTTTTTGACCAGACGGTATTCCCACATCATCAGGACTGGGTAGACCTACTGGAAGGGCGCGAACCTACGTGGCTCCACCCTTCTATGATTTATGAGCCAGGCGAGGGGAACCGCCTACTTATCAATGTGCCTCCTGAGCACGCTAAGTCCACCGTTATCACGGTGAACTATCCAACTTACCGCATCGCCCTCAATCCTAACATCCGCATTATCGTGGTATCAAAGACATTGAATAAGGCACGCGAGTTCGTATACGCTATAAAGCAACGACTGTCTCACCCACGCTGGCTTAAACTGCAGACCGCTTATGGTCCAGAGGGCGGCTGGAAAGAAGACGCAGATACTTGGCGTACCGATACTGTCTATCTTGGCGGCGATGCGCGTAATTCTAGTGAGAAGGACCCAACCCTTCAGGCACTAGGTATGGGTGGTCAGATTTACGGTGCACGTGCTGATTTGATTATTCTTGACGACTGTATTACTACTGCTAACGCCCACGAGTGGGAACAGCAGATTAACTGGTTACAGAAAGAAGTTATTACCCGTTTGGGTAAGAATGGTAAACTTTTAATAGTAGGGACACGAATTGCGGCAAATGACCTTTACAAAGAACTACGCAACCCTAAGCACTGGTCTGGCGGTAAAACACCGTTTACGTATATGGGTATGCCTGCGGTTCTTGATTATTCTGAGAAACCCGAAAACTGGAAAACCTTATGGCATGAGTCGGATAGCCCGTGGGATGGTGATTCGGACACTCCAAAAGCAAATGGACGTTATCCTAAGTGGGACGGACAAGCACTCTTTAAGAGACGTAGTGAAGTTACGCCATCAACATGGGCACTCGTTTACCAGCAAGAAGACATCCAAGAAGACTCCATTTTCCCACCCGTGCTGGTGCAAGGGTCAACTAATGGGATGCGGAAGCGAGGTCCACTAAAGGCTGGTGCTGCTGGACATCCACCTCAGGTTGAGGGTTTACATACTGTAATTGGATTTGACCCTGCTATGGCAGGTAACGCTGCATTTGTTGTAGTTGCATACAACAGGGCAGATGGAAAGATTTATGTGTTGGATTGTGTCAACATGGAAGAACCAACACCACAAAAGATTAGGGCAACAATTGAAGAACTCGTTATTAAGTACAGACCACAAGAGTTCCGAGTTGAAATCAACGCCCACCAAAAAGCCTACTCCCTTGACGAAGAACTACGAGGGTGGCTCGCTTCATACGGCGTACGGCTTGATGCTCACTTTACAGGCAAGAACAAATGGGACACATCTTTCGGCGTTGCCTCAATGTCCAACCTCTTTGGCACTGTCCGTGATGAGAAGTTTCAAAAGAACAACATTATAGAACTACCTTCATCTGAAGGTTCTGAAGGTATCAAAGCCTTAACTCAGCAACTTCTTACATGGAAGCCAGAGACTAAGGGTAAGACCGATACAGTCATGGCTTTATGGTTTGCCATTATACGCATCCGCGAGTTAATGCAATCTGCAAGCCGAGCATCACAATACGCAAATAACAGATGGGCAACTCGTGCTCAAATGAACCAACGCCTTGCGGTAAACCTCGATGAGATGTTTGCAGAGCAATGGCAAGAAAACTACGGATAAGGAAAATAAAAAATGGCAGCAAAATCTGCAGATGATGCTCGTAAAAAAGCAATGATGTCTAAGAAAGCAAAATTTAAGCCAGCAACACCATCAAAGTCAATGACAAAAACAGTTGTTTCATATGATAAAGCAACTGGAGTAAAGATACTTAAGCCTGGTTCACGACCTCTTACTCAAAGTAATACTCAATTAAAAGCAGCAGCAGAAAAGGCTAAGACCAAGACTCCTGCTGCTGTAGAACAAATAAAAAGAAACATGAAGTTAGCAGAAAAAACTGCAGTTCGTGAAGTTAGAAACAATAGACAATATTTGCTTAACCAGACTATGCGCGAGGCTTGGCAAACTGATTACAAGAAGCCATTAACTCCTGCTCAAATAAAAGCAGGTAATGCTGCTTATGAAGCCAAAGCAAGAGAATTAAAGGCAAGTTTTGCTCAAGCAAAGAAAGCAGCAGCAGCAGCAGTTAGAAAATTATCCGCAGAACAAACTAAAGCAAGTATTAAGAAGTATGGTACATCAAAAGGTTTTGGCGGTGGTAGTTCAGGTGGCAGCGCATTTACTGGTAGTTCATCAACCAAAGTCGGCATTACCTACACTAAGTAATTAAGGAAAACAAATGGCACAAATGAGAAAATCTGCACCTCCTAAAAAGACTTTAACGCCACAGACTGCACGAAAAATAGTTAAAGGCGAGATGGTGCGTCAGTCTACACTTGACCAAATTAGAAAAGACGGCATGGCAAAAGCCATTGGAAAAGTTAAGGCTGGCAAAGCAACTCCTGAATATAGAGCGGGTGCTACCCGTATGTATGGTACTAAGAGAGTTCCACCTGTAGTAAAAAAGGCTGTAAAGAAAAACTATTCACCGCCTTATGACCCAACAGTTTGGGACCCATTTATTGACCCAGTAATGGGTGGTATGCGTAAAGTAATGAATACTACACTAAATTCAGTAGGTAAAGTGGGTAAGGCTTATGGTCAATACACAAAGGCTACAACTGTAGATGCACCAAAAACAATTAAAAAGGTTGTAGGTGTAGTAAAGAAGGGTATTGAATCAAAGGGAAAGAGAACACCTCGCCTTAAAGATAGACTTAGAAAAGGATAATGTAATTATGCCAGTACCAATAGCAGCAGCAATAATTGCTGGAACTATGGGCGTAGTAGGTGGACGCTTAGTTAAAAAGCAACTTGATGTTCACAATAAACAAGAAAAACTAAAAAAGGCACGTACTACTGCTGGCATAAAAGGCAGTGGCGGAAGCAACGTAAACAAAGTTTACAAGTAATTTTTAAAACTACGTTAGGACAATAATGGCTTTAACAATAGAGCAGGTAACAGCACGGGTTGATTCCCTGCGTTACCGCAATCACGAACGTGATGCGCGTAACCTAGATGTGCTTGCTGTCCGTAAAGGAAAGATTGCTCAAGTTTATCCTAACTTTTTTCCAGAAGGTGTTGACGCTAACGTAGTAGCAAACTTTATTGACATTGTTGCACGCGACCTATCTGAAGTTATGGCTCCGCTTCCAGCGGTTAACTGTTCTGCAGCCAATCAAGTATCAGATAGAGCGCGTACCTTTGCTGACAAGCGTACTCGTATTGCTTCTAATTACTTCCAACATTCAGACCTAGCAGTACAAATGTACTCGGGTGCTGACTGGTACCTAACATATGGATTCGTCCCTTTCATTATTGAATTAGACGATGAAGCAAAACTGCCACGTATCCGCATAGAAAATCCTATTGGGGCTTACCCAGAGTTTGACCGCTATGGACGTTGTGTGGCATTTGCTAAGAGATACTCTATGACACTTGGTGAACTAGTATCTCAGTTCCCAGAGTATGATAGAGAACTTCTTGGAGAAGATGGATACAAACAAGACCTTAATGCAGTAATTGAGATGGTTCGTTATTACGATAAAGACCAATCTATAATTTATGTACCACGTAGAAGCAACCTAGTTCTTTCTCAGGCTGCTAACCCACTTGGCAAAATGATGGTTGTTGTTGCACGTAAGCCATCTATTGATGGTGAACTACGTGGGCAGTTTGACGATGTATTGGGTATTCAATTACTGCGCAACCGATTCGCATTACTTGCAATGGAAGCAGCAGAGAAGTCAGTACAAGCACCAATTGTTCTGCCACAAGATGTGCAAGAACTTATGCTTGGTGGGGACGCTGTTATCCGTACAGCCAATCCAGCAGGTGTTCGCCGTGTAGAACTTACTTTGCCACAAGGTGCATTTACAGAACAACAGGTTCTTAATCAAGAACTACGTGTTGGTACACGATACCCTGAATCTCGTACTGGAAACATAGATGCTTCTATTGTTACTGGTCAAGGAGTACAGGCTCTTATGGGAGCCTTTGATACACAGGTTAAATCTGCACAAGCAATTTTTGCTGCAACACTTAGGGACATTATTAGTCTTTGCTTTAATGTAGATGAATTAATCTATCCAGAAGAAAAGACAATTCGTGGAGTAGATTCGGGTTCACCTTATGAAATTACATACAAACCAACTAAAGACATCAAGAATGATTATTCTGCTGATGTCCGTTACGGCATGCTTGCTGGTCTTAATCCAGCACAAGGTCTTATTTTTATGCTTCAAGCACTTGGAGGAAAACTCATCAGCCGAGATATGGCTATGAGAGAACTACCATTTACGGTTAACGTTACACAAGAATTAGAAAAGATTGAAATTGAAGAAATGCGCTCTGCGCTACTTGGTTCACTTACGGCATATACACAAGCAATTCCACAGATGGCTACTCAAGGTCAGGATGCTTCAGATGTAGTTCGTAAGATTGCTGCGGTAATAAAGGCTCGTCAAAAGGGACAAGCATTAGAGGACGCGATAGAAGCAACCTTTGCTCCGCAGCAAGAGGTTCCTCCTGTTGGTGAACCGACTAATGCGGTTGAGCAAATGTCCCCTGCTCCCGATGGTGCACCAGCAGGAGGCTCTCCAACACCGCCACAAATACAGGCTAGACCAGATTTACAAACAATGTTAAGTAGTTTAACTAGCGGTGGACAAGCAAGAGCAGCAGTAAGTACTACTAGGGAACGAGCAATTTAAGGAGTAATCATGGCAACACCTCGTAAGAGAACCACAAAGGTTAAAACAGTTGCTGATGAGAGTTACTCAAAGTTAGACCAATATGCAATTGAACTGCATGAGTTTTTTAAATCATTGCGTAGAGCAGGATTTACGGTTGATAATGCATTATGGATTTTATCTGCAAAAGAAATGCATCCTGAGTGGATGCAAACAGCACCAACATTAGAAGACATTAGAAAATACATGGATGAGGAGGACGAGTAATGGCACGTGGAGGTTATCGTCAGCCCAATAATCCAGCACCTGTATCAGGTCCTGGTGCGCTTTCAGCGCGTACAGATGGTGGTGCTACTGAAGGTATGACACAACCACAACAGCAGTACACAGGTTTTGGTTATGGTGAGAATGGTGCTACTAATACTATGCAAGGTGAAGCAGCAATGGCTGGTAATCCATTTTCTATGGCAGGTATTGTCCCATTAAATGCGCCAACAGAACGTCCAGACGAACCTATTACATCTGGAATTAATCAGGGTGAAGGTCCTGGAACTGAAGCAATGCGTGGTCTACCAAATCAAGCACCAACATTAATTGACACAATAAAACATCTTGCACAGTTTGACCCATCAGGTGATGCAGAATTAATCTATAGACAACTACTTGATAAAGGGTACTAATGGTTCAGTACATTAAATCTGTTGTTGCTGAAGTTTCACCAAACCTTTATGTTGCTGCTAAATCTGCAGGTTTAACTGGTGTAGAGTTAACTCAAGTAGAACAAATGAGTTACACAATTAAAAAGCATCGTGAACTTGCTAAACTTGATACTGAAATTGCACGCAAACAATTTGATGGTTTAGATACTGGTGTACAAGACCAATTAAAGTTTATGTTTAAAGATGCTGATTACATGCAAGCAGCACCAGATGTGAGTGACCGTCTTTTGGGCGTTGTTAAAAATGTTGGTAAAGTACTTGCTTCGCCTCTTATTGGTTTGTTTAAATTAGGTGGACAGTATAATCGTTTAATTAACGAACCCTATAAGGTTGCACGTCAGGTTGCACAAGGTGCAGATTTGTTTTCTATGAAAACATGGACAGATGCATGGGATGGCAAAAATCAATATGACCTTGGTGCGCTAAAAGAAGCAACAGATTACTTTGGTAAGTATGATGTTGAAGTTGCCAAGGGTTTACTTTATGGTAAGACCCCTGGTGAAATTGTACAAGATTTTGGTAAACTAGATGCAGAACTACTTAACTCAATTAAAAAAGCATATGATGACCCTGATGCATTTAAATTAGTTTTAGACGGAGTTAAATATGCACAGGTTTCTCCAGGTCGAGACATTGCTCGCATGCTTGACCGTAGACCACCTTCAAGCGGTGTTAGTAGTAAAACTAAAAATGTTTCTGGCTACATTGACTTTATGTATCAGATTGCAGTAGACCCACTTACTTGGATGACAGGTGGACTTAGTAAAGGTGTTACCAAGGGTGAGCGTATTACTAACTCATTACTTAAGATGATTGATAATGGCGTTCCAGTTGAACGCGCCGTTGACACTATATTTAAAGAACCATTAGTGTTTAGATTGTGGGAAGATGGTATTGGTCCTGCACTTAAAAAGGTTGCAGATTCTAAAGGTGATGCTGGAGCACGTTCATTAGCACTTGACAATATTGCTAAAAACTTTCCAGGGTATAATGACCCTAATGCAATTAAACTATTAAGTGAGTCTAAAGTATTTAATGCAATGAGTGCTCAAAGATTTTTTGAAGATGCAGGTAATTTAAACTTACTTATTGCTGGTCGTGTTGATGGAATAACCTACATGCGCAATGGTGTTGCTGTTGCACGTCAGCATCGTTTAATGTCTGATGCTATGGTTCGTAGACTTGATAGTAGATTTAATAACATGTCTCGTACTGCAGCAGAACGTAATGCTGACTTGCAACCAATCACTGCTGCTCTTCTTAATACTGAAGATTCCTTGCAACGTCTAGTTACTAAAGACTCTGATATGTCTGCTTTGTTAAAGGCTAATGAGGAAATTAAAGGATGGAAAAAAATTGGGCAGATGGCTGCTCGTTCTCCACAAGGATTAGAAGTACGTATTGGTGTTAATGCTATTGATACATCTGCTAACTTTACAGCACGTGCTCGTCAGTTGTTACCAAAAGAAATGGCTCAAGCATTAACAGTTCGATTTCTTGATTCAACTGCAGATGAGCAAATTGTTATTTTACGTAACCTAGATGCTGCAACTATGTACTCAATGGGTCTTGGCGGTAGTGTTAAGGGTGAAGAATTAATTATTAAGACCCTTCAGGATAAGTATGGTGACAAAGCAGGCTTTGCAACTAAAAGAGACCTTGCTATTAATCCAGAACATGCTAAGTTTGCACCAGCAAACTCTGTGCGCGAGTCTGAAACTGGCTTTTTTGTTAACACAGAAGGTCCAATTCAACCATATCAAAGTACATGGGCTGTTGGTTCACTACCTTATGAGATTATTGGTTCAACTATTTGGGAAATTAAATCTAAGAAAAACATTATTAACGCACTTGGTGGCGCAACACAAGGTAATTTCTCAAAAAAGTTAGTTGATACTTGGTCTATCTTAACTTTGTTTCCACGTTTAGGTATACGTTCTGCAGTTGATGAAGCAACAATGTATTTATTGTCTGCACCAACTAAAGATATACGTCACTTTGCATCATTACAAGGTTTACGTTTAGGAAATATGTCTCGTGCTGCTACAGGTTCTAAATCTGCTAGTGGTCCAGTACGCAGAAGCATACAAGCGGCATTAAAGTTAGTGCCTAAATCTAATGCTGCTATACGAACTGGTAAGCAACCACGTTATTCACACGAAGAAGCCCTATCAATAATGGACCGTGAAAACATTATAAATGCTAAGGCTATTGAACTTGATGTAGCCCCAGCAATGATGTCTAGTCTCCAAAAACGTCAGGCTATTGCAGAACATATTTCTAATATGTATGGTCGTTATGTTGATAAAGAATCCGTTGGCTATCTTATGCAATCATTTGTTCATTCACCTGACGCATTAAACTCTATGGCTGCATCAATTGTTGCTGCTAGTGGTATTTCTGGTCGCTATGGCGATGAAGTAACCGCTTCTGTCATTACACCATCTATGCTTGATATGGCTTTTGCAGCACTTGGTATTAAAATGGGTAAGGGTACACGTACTATTGATACTGGTATGTTGTCAGAACAAGAAGTTGCATTAGCACACTTTGAAAAATGGTTTAAAATGTTGGCTGGTAACAAGGCTAAATTAAGCGATGAAGTTACACTTAATCCAGCAGACATATTCTTTAGATACAATGCATTAAAGCCAGGTGAGATTGACCCTCGTACTGGTAAGGAAATGATGGAACTAGCACTTGATGCTGGTATGACTAAAATTGGTTTTAAGTTTGATGAGTTAACTAAAACTTGGATTGTTAAAGATGCTGCAGACCAAAAAACTGTTAATGCGTTTTTAGAACTTTCTATGTATACAGTGCAAGCCAGAGCAAAAGGCTTAAGCGATGAGCAGATTGTGCGTGGACAGTTATTCCGTATGTTTACTGATATGTTTGAAACATTTCATGGAGATGTAAACAAGTTTAATGAAGGTTTGCTTAAGGTAGTTAAAAGTAGTTATCGTGAATTAGAAAGAATGGCTGCTAACAGTGGTCGTATACCTTCATGGAATGAAGCAGTTGCTCGTATTCCATTAGATGAGTTTCATGATGCAAGTAAGGGGTTTCGTATTAGTGGACCAATTAATACTGAACTAGCATTTGGTGATTTTAATATTGAAACTGTATTTAAGCGTGCAGGTAATACCATGATGGACTGGATGGACCAACAAGTAACAGGTGTATTCCGTCAGCCAGCAATTATGGTTACATACACAGGTCTTCGTAAGAAGTATGCAGGTATTGAGAGCGAGTTTGTACGTCAACAAGTAGCACGTGAGATGGGTCCTTTCCCTGGTGCTACTCAAAAGCAAATTGATGCTGTTACTGAAAAGTATAAAGGTGTAGCAGAAAAACGATTTACTGAATTAGCAGTGCGTGAAGCAGCAGATACTATTCTTAAGTTTGCTGATAACCCTAAGATTCGTTCTAACTTTGCTTTTAGCATACGTACTGTAGGTCGTTACTATCGTGCAACAGAAGACTTCTATCGCCGTATATATCGTTTGAAAGATGTTGCACCACGTACGTTATATCGCTTGCGTTTGTCTAATGTAGGCATTGAAGCAAGCGGCGCTATTCATAATGATTCTAATGGTGAACCGTATGTAGTAATGCCTATGGATAATGTAATCTTTAAAGCAACTAATGGAACAATTGGTATGCTAACTGGACAGGGATTGCAAGGATATAAACAGCCTTTGTTTAATGAGTTTACATTTAAACTTCGCATGGTTAACCCATCATTCTCGCAAGATGCTGGTCTTCCTACATTATCTGGTCCTATTGCAGGTCTTAGCGTTATTGCGCTTAAAAATATATTAGGTGTAGTACCAGGTAAGATTCCATTTATTGGTGATACATTACAGCCATACTCACAGCAACTAGGTGAGAGTATTGATACATTTGCACTAGGTAACATTGGCGATAACGTAGATATTTTTCGCGCTATAGTTCCTTCTTCTTTGCAACGTGTATGGGGAATGCTTCCATTTGATGAGAAGTCTCGTCAAGAGACAACTGCTGCTATGCAGGCAATTGCTTATGATGCAGCACATGGTAGAGGTATTGACCCTAATGCTAGTGATGAGGATAAGGCTAAGTATCTAAATAACATTCGTATCTCAGCACACAATGTGTTGTTTATGCGTCATTTCTTGGGGCTGTTATCACCTGTTGCTCCTACTACTATGGAGTCTGTAGGTGTTCCTGATTACATCAAGGATACTGGTATCTCTAGTCTACGTTCAGAGTTCTTTGACATCCTTAATGGTGTTATTGCATCTAGCGATGGAGACGTTACAGACCCATACGAAGAAGCATTGGCTACCTATATTGGTACTAACCCAGGTAAACTTATCTATACAGTATCTCGTGAAGATAAGCAGACTAGTGTTCTTATTAAGAACACAGATAAGTTAAAGAACTGGGGCATTAAGAATGCCAAGTTGATAGAGCAATACGGTGAAGTAGCATACATATTTGCACCACAAATTGGTGACTTCAATGCTGCTACATACAATTGGATTCAATCAGCAGGTCTTGTTGAGAGCAAAAGTCTTGAAGATTACTATAGAGATTTGCAGGTAGCAGAAGACAAACAAAAGTATTACAACATTGCACGTCAGGAAAAAGAAATCCTAAGTAATATGTCAGACCCAGAACTGCGTGCAAACGTTATCCAAGCAGCAACTGAACAACGTGCTGCGCTTAAGGCTAATAACCCATTACTTAACTCAGAACTTATTGGCAGTGGTAATACCATTGGTAATGAAACAGTATTAATGAATAGCCTAGAACAAATGATTATTAACCCTAATGTTAATATCAATCCAGCAACACGTCAACGTATGGCATTAGCCATTAAGATGATGCGTGATTTTATTGCACTTGCTACTGACCCAGAATTAAAAAATGTAATTAATAGAACACAAATAAAGGCTGAACGTAAAGCACAGATTGAGGCTGACTTGAATGAATTAATGATAGGCGATTTATATCTAAAAGAAGCAAACCGAGCAATCTTTAAATCTATTCTTAACTTTTATTCACGTGATTCATACTATACTTTTAAGGAGTTAATGTAATGGCTAAATATACAAATGATGCTAAATACATTAATCTTTATAATCAAGCAACTAAAACTGGAGAAGAGTATAAAAGGGCTCTTGCTCGTTTAGATGCGGCTAAGCCTAATACACAAGGATGGACCTTTGCAAAAGTTCAGTATGATATTGCAAAAAGAAAGTATGATGTTGCTGAAGCAGCACGTCTTGCTCGTAAAAAAGAAATTGACGATGCTGCAGCAAAAGAAAAAGAAGATAAAGAATCAATTAATGCTACGGCATTAGCCAAAGCCGATATTCCTCTAATTGAATTAGAGTTACAAAAAGCAATTAACAGAGGCGACAAGGCAGCAGAAGCGGCAGCAAGAACTGCGCTTAAGGCTGCTCAAGATAAGGTTGCTGGTGTTAAGCCAGTAGTAACCCCAGGTAGTACTACAGAAGGCAATCCAGAAGAAATAACTAACAATAAGTTTAAAGACTATACGGTTAACTCTGATGGTACTGTTACTGGACCTGGTAGTGCAGATGCATCAGGTGTTAGAACCTATTTTGTTAGCATTAAGAATCCTGATGGTTCTTCTTCAATGCAACCATATACAAGTGTTGTAAAGGCTCGTGAAGAATTTCTTAAGAGATATCCAGGACCAGGTGGCTTAGATAAACTTAAGCAAGAATTGCTTGCTAAAAATTATATTAAACGTAGTGAACTATCGGGTTATGACTGGCTTCCTGGTCTTGACCTAATGATTAGTAAATATACTTATGAAGCAGTTAGTGCTGTTAAGTATGGTGGTGCTAAAGAAGCACCACTAATTGATGTATGGTTTGCTAGTTCTAAAGGTGGAGTAAGTGCAGGGACAAGCAAGGGTGGTACCTTTAAGGATTCAGACCTTAACTTAACTACTATTGGCGATGCATATACTGAAATCAATGAATACATGATTGATGCCATAGGCAGAGCAGCAACACAAGAAGAAAAAGATGCTTACTATAAAGATATTAATACACGTGAATTAAAGTCAAGTGTTGAAACTGTTAGTGTTCGTGACTCAACTGGAAAGATAACTAAAAGCACACGTACTGGTGCTTTTCTTACACCAGATGAACGGCTTAATGCTAAGAACGCTATTGTTATAAATACATTACAGGGTACAGATGCAGGTGAACTTCTTAAGTCTGCTAAGGGTAGCCAAGTTGCTGTTCAAATTGGTTTGTTACAAAAGGCTTCGGCTGATTATGGGCAGCCATTAACAGCAGGCGAAGCGCTTAGGTATGTTATTGCTGGTGGTGCAGAAAAAGACGCTATAGAAAAACAAACAGAAATTATGCGTTTAAATGCTATGACTGTATATAGCAATCTTAGAGAGCACATTAAAGATGGTGGAACTGTTAAAAGTATTACTGACCAGTATGCAAGACTTAAATCACTAAAGTTGGGAATAGCAATTCCTAACTCATTAGTTGACCAAGATGTTATAGCAGCAGTTACAAAAGAAGGCGGACTTATGAGTACCGCAGAGTTTACTAGACAGATGCAAGCAAACCCACTATGGCGTCAAACAGATGAAGCACACGATGTTGCTGCTGACTTTGCTAACACTATACTTAAGTCGTTTGGATTCATGGGCTAATGGCAGATACAACAAATAGAACTGTTCCAAAAAATTTAAATAGTTCAGAAGCGCAAGAATATAATGAATATCTTAAAGGCAGGGCAACACAAGGTTTGCTTTCTGCATCAGACAAAAAATGGACTGAAAATTATAATAAAAATAGATATGAATTATTAAAAGGAAAAGCCACACAAGGATTAAAATTTACAGCAGCAGAACAAGCAGAGTCTGACTTTTTAATAAATCTAGGAGTTCGAGGTTTTGGCAATCCACCATTTAAAGATATTACTGAATCTGATGACATTGACATGGCTACTCGTGATGCATTTGCAGCACTTAGAGATTTGTTTGCATCATATGGATTAAGCAGTCTTGCTGATGAAATCATGGGTTACATGACTAGTGGCAAAACAGCAGGAGAGGCGCTTATTGCGCTTAAGACTAATCCTAATGGAGCATATGCTAAACGTTTTGCAGGTAATTTTGCTCGTACTAAAAAGGGACTTAATGCTATGTCTGAGTCTGCATACATTGAACTTGAAGATTCATATGCTAATACTCTTAGGGCATACGGTTTAGGTAACATGCTTAGTGTAGACCCTAATCAAAACTGGAAACAATTTAGCGAATATATTGCAAATGATATTAATGCAATTGAGTTTAAAGACCGTATTTCTTCAGTTCAAGACCGTGTAGTTAATGCTGACCCTGCTATTAAGGCAATGTTTAAAGAGTTCTACCCAAGTCTTACTGACAAAGATTTGGTTGCTTACTTCCTTAATCCAGCAGAAACTATTGGTAAGTTAAAAGAGAAGGTAACGTCTGCTGAAATTGGTGCAGCGTTTACTGGACAAGGTTTATTAACCAGTCTTACATCAGCAAGTGACCTTGCTAGATACGGTATTGACCGTGCTGGCGCACTTGAAGGTACTGCAAATATTGCAAGCGTATTACCAGAGAGTACTAAATTGGGTAACATTTATGGTGAAACTGGTATTAAATATACACAGGAAACTGGTGTAGAAGAATTCTTAAAGTCTAGCGATGCAGCAAAGCGCAAGCGTAATGTATTGGCTTCTAAAGAACGTGCTAACTTTGAAGGTAGTGCAGGTGCTGCACAGGGTGCTTTCTCAACAGGCTACTTAAAGAAATCATCAGTAGCAGGCTTAATATAAAATAGATTCCTATGTGACCGACCAGCCCACATAGCGTAGAAGACTGGTAGTAAGAGCCAGGCTAGTTCCCCGACTAGAATCTGAGGCTTGCGATTCAAACGAATAGAAGGGTGGGTTGCTATGAGCAACAACTACTGGGATGAAGACGAAGACGACCTAGATACCG
>Ga0209769_1000109_pt1 | contig 30554 bp, 27 predicted proteins | sample LauGreSuBDMM15DN_2_FD_187569 | JGI IMG/M metagenome (GOLD analysis project Ga0209769, IMG submission 187569) | Freshwater lake microbial communities from Lake Michigan, USA - Su13.BD.MM15.DN (SPAdes) (version 3) | ecosystem: Environmental > Aquatic > Freshwater > Lake | place: Lake Michigan, USA...
ATGACATCAAAATAGAATTTCTTTAAATGCCCCAGTATACAAACAGGCACTCCCCGGGCTGCGCTACGACAACTGAACCACCGCGAAGGAGGCAGATCAGTTTCTGCTTCCTTGCTCACTGAAGCGGGTCCTTTGACGAAGATGCCCCTGAGGGGCATTGGACCCTAAAGCTCCGCTAATCTGCGTCGCTATCCTGGCCAAATGTTCTGACGGCAAACAGGCTCTGACATGGTAACCACTGTTGGTAGGCGGCAGCCGCCAAAGGTCGTCTATTTATTCAAATCAATATGGTATCGGCTCAGCAGTCATCTCTGTGGCGGTCTGGCCGGATATCATGACAGCCGATCGTCCTGTGACAACCATAGATCCGAGAAGCGCTGCTACACTATTTCCACGCCCTTCCTGACGGTACATACCGGTGAGCATGTAGCTCCTACCGTTGACCGTGATCTGATCGAACGTGACTTCGAATTTTCCAGACTTTCCACCGATGGTGCGCCCAGTCTTATAGCTGATTACGCCTTGGACGTTCGTGCCGCGCTGAATGGCTACAACGCCATTCTCAACGACGTCATTCACGAGAATGAACTGAAATTTGTCACCCTCCTCGATCCGCTTTGGCACTAATTTGGTGCGTTTTTAAAAGTGGGTCAAATGTCAGAAAAAATTTACGCCTTTCCCGGGTCACTTCGCAGTTGAAATCAACACATAACCTGCTTATCCCTTACCAGAGCAATCAAAGGTTAAAATATATGTTCACTTTCAAGACACTTCTCCGGTGCGCTGTGATCCTTCTTGCGGTACTGCTGGTGCTCGGAATCGCAGTCATTAATCTAACCCCATTTTCTTCGGCCCCTGATAACCGATCGACTAACGGTTCGACCAATATAGCGACCGTAGTTGAAGCGCCTACTCCCGAGGGGCGGCTGGCACTATTTGTGACGAGCGGAGCCGAAATGCGCCGGCGACTATCCGCTCTGGAACTTGAACATGTGCGCTCTGGCAAGTTGCTTTATCCGTCTCTGGACGAGAAGAGCCGTCTCGAAATGGCCATACTTACCGAGCGCCTCTTGACAAGCCTCGATCTGTCCGCCGTCCCGGAGGAAATGCGTGATAATGTAGGGATCGAGACCGCTTTATTGCTTTCGGAGGCGCTCAGGCTCAAGAACGTTACGGCTGACACGCCTTTGGTCTCGCACAACAGCGCTCTTTGGAGCGTCAACAATACACATGTCCAAATTAGCATGCTCGATTCTGATTCACAGCAAAAGAGATATCTCTTCTCTCCCGCTACGATTGCCAATGCAAAGCTGCTTTATGCTGATGCAAAAGTAAGCGCACCTGCGCCGCAAGCGATGGCGTTCGATGCTTATGAGTATTATATAAAAACTCCGGGGCAGATTGTGCCACCCGCTTGGGCCGGGCTTGTTCTCAGCCTTCCGGATTTTTGGCAACGGCTTTTATGGGAGAACACGCTGTGGCAATGGGGGGCGCTCCTGCTCGCACTAAGCGGGCTCTTCGCGGTTCCAGCTTCGGTTAGTTGGAGCGTGACCCAGCGGTCACGTTTCTTATGGATGGCCGTCAGCCTTGCTGCTTATGCATATTTCGCCGAAGAGGTAGTGATCGATGAGGTTAATATATCCGGCGAAGCCCAGATTGCCTGTTTTTATCTCTTTGGAGCAGTCACCTACATCTCGACCGCAATTGGCATTATCCTCTTCATCGAATGGCTTGCAGATGTTTTCATTTGGCAATTTAAAGTCGATCCGACCAATGTAGACGCGAGCATTGTTCGGCTGGGCTCGCGAGCGGTTGGCTTGACAATTGCCGGCGCCATAATCTGCATCGGCGCTAACCGAGCGGGCATTCACGTATTTGGAGTAATCGCAGGGCTCGGCATCGGTGGGCTTGCTTTCGCACTTGCTGCGCAGACGACGCTAGAAAACCTGTTGGCCTGCATCATCATGTACTTCGATCGGCCCGCCAGGATTGGCGACAAAATCGAAGCTGGTGAAGTAAAAGGGTTGATTGAGCAGATCGGTTTGCGGTCTACGCGGGTCCGAGGTGAAGACGGACAAATTTTCTCAATAACCAATTCGGATCTAGCGAAGCGCGTAATTGTGAATCATTCGCTTAATCGAGGCTGACGTTAGGTTGGGCGCGGAGCGAAGGAACGATCGATGACAAAGAACGCATTAGTTGCCGCGGTGTTTCTGTTGATGACCTCAGCTTGCGCGGGTCCGCAAACGGGCCTCCGGTTCAGTAAGACTGGATCTCATGGTTGCCCGGCCGATATCGCCTCGACCAATTCGTCCGCAGGAAAGCTTTGGTGGGAAGCAAACCGCTGGCGCTTTGCGTCAGACAACGATGCAGAAAAGGTCTACAGAAAGCTTGCCGATGGCGCATCTCCATGGCCAGACTGGTATTTTCCTTACGAAACCACACTGGCTCCTGGCACCCGATTTCAGATGGCAATCGGTGGTAAGCAGACACCCAATTCGCCCGGAAGCTTTGGTACCTTTGATAAGATCCGCAGTATCGCTGACGTGCGTGGCAATCTCGCCGTCCGTATTGGCTGGAAGCCGCAGGTTGATCGTGTAGTGACTTATGAGGTAGTGAAGCCGGTACCAGTCAAGATTGGTCCCGTCGGCCCGCAGGTCGACCCCGCGAACTGCGCCTTTTTAGAAGGTCGCTGGTCTCAATTTCAGGCAAATGTCGAACCCAGTACTCTGATTACGTATCTGAAAGTAATAGATGTCCGCTCTATTCGATGAAATCTGTTTGGTTTTTTATGGAAAGTTGATGACGTGCATCCCCTTACGCACGATAAAATATAACCTAATAGCTTTGGGGATATTTTGACGCGTCAATTGTCCGTAGTCAGAACATTTGGCACTGATTGCTGCGTAAATTAGCGGAGCATTGGCCTATGCATATTATGCTGGTAGAGGCGTCCCCCAAGATTTTCAAAAAGCTGCCCGGCTGGCAAAGGTCGCTGCGGAGCAGGATGACGAGTTCGCACAGAATCTCTTAGGTACTTTTTACATGGCTGGCGAAGGGGTACCTCAAGATCGGAACCTTGCAAAGATTTGGTTTAGGAAATCTGCAGAGCAAGGCAACGAAGCGGCTCAGACAGAATTGGAGGCGATGAAGGCTAGCGAATAATTGATTAAGCGAATAGCCGACAGGCCAGTCGCCCGGCGCACTGGACGTCCAGAATAGTTTGTAAGAAGAAACTGTGGGTCCCATAAGCCAGAATAGGGGGGTGTCACCCCGGTGGGGTCTCGTTGGCTGGGTTTTTTAAGGGGGTATGGGGTGTAAGTGGCCGCGCTACCAAGTCGGCATTTTTAATAGCTGCAAGACGACAGTGAAACCTAGGTGAAACCTTTTTTAAACCGGCATTTGTATTTCCCCGAAGGGAATGCACTTAAGTCATTGAAATTAATGGCTCCCCGGGAGGGATTCGAACCCCCGACCAATTGATTAACAGTCAACTGCTCTACCACTGAGCTACCAGGGACCAGCCCGATATCTTCAGGCAGAGGCGCGCGTATAGCAGCGCTTTTTTGCTTTTGGCAAGCGCCCATTGCCGGTTCAGACAATAAATTGCTCCATCGCAATGCGGTCATCAAGGGCATGTTCGGGATCGAACAATAATGTAAGTGCGCGGCTGCGGTCCAAGGCTACTTCGATCTGGGCGATATCGCGGATTTCGCGTTGGTCCGCCACGGCGCTTACCGGCCTTTTGCTGGCCTCCAAGATATTAATCCGGATAACATAGCGATCCGGCAAAATGGCGCCCTTCCAACGGCGGGGGCGAAACGGGCTTATAGGCGTTAGCGCCAGCAGCGAGGAATCAAGCGGCAATATAGGTCCGTTGGCCGATAGATTATACGCGGTCGAGCCAGCGGGCGTCGAAACCAAAATGCCGTCGCAGATGAGTTCGGGAATGACGGCCCTATCATTGACGGAGATTTCGAGCTTCGCCGTCTGACGCGTTTCGCGCAACAGAGACACCTCGTTAATGGCGGGTAAGGTAAATTTCTGTCCGCTGATTGTCGTAATCTCGGTCGTTAACGGTCGGACCGAAAAAGACTTTGCGCGCTGAAGCCGGCCCGGCAGATCGTGCAAGTCCCATCCGTTCATTAAAAAGCCGATGGTGCCGCGGTTCATGCCATAAGCAGGAATGTCGCGCCGGCTTTCCAGTAACTGGTGCAGCACCTGAAGCATGTGACCGTCACCACCAAGCACGATAACCGCGTCGGCGCTGTCGAGTGGCACGAAATCATGAAGTCCGCGCAACAGCGCCTCTGCCTCCCGCGCTTGCGGGGTTGCCGATGAAATAATGGCAAGCTGCATAAATCGGGTCATCCACCTGTTGCGTTCATATGGCGTGCGAGCCGCAATTCGGGCTGCGCAAGTTGGCTTTCAAATTCATGACGTTGGGGTTTAAGACGCAAAGCCGTCTGAAGCAAATGATCGACATCAGATGGCACGCCATCGCGCAGCGCCTTGCGAAGGTCGACGTGCAGTTCCGAGCCAAGGCACATGTAAATCTTACCATCGGTGGTAAGCCGGATGCGGTTGCAATGGTCGCAGAAATTTTGGCTCATGGGCGTAATAAGGCCAAGCCGAAGCCCCAGAGTATCTACGCGCCAGTAACGGGCCGGGCCAGCGCTTTTATGCGCCAAAGGATGAAAGTCATATCGCGCGCGAAGTGGTAAGGTAAAATCGTCCAGCGCAATGTAGCGCTCTTCGCGTTCCGATATGCCAGCACCTAATGGCATGGTTTCAATAAGCGTGAGATCCAAACCATGTTCGGCACAGAAATCGGCCATCGGCAATAACGCGTCTTCGTTTTCGTTCTTGAGCGCGACCATGTTGATTTTTACGTCCAAGTCATACGCCTTTGCGGCGTGGATGCCAGCCAACACAATTGCAAGGTCGCCGCCACGGCTGATCTGACGGAAAGCGTCGGGATCCAGCGTGTCGAGGCTGACATTAATCCGGGTCATTCCGGCAGAAGCAAGCAACGGCGCAAATTGCTTTAATCGGCTACCGTTTGTGGTCATAGTCAGCTCGTCGAGGTTCCCTGCCTTTACATGCTGCCCAAGCGCTTCGATCAAGACTTCAATATCACGCCGCACAAGTGGTTCTCCACCTGTAAGCCGTATTTTGCGGATGCCATGCGCGATGAAGCGCTCTACCAACTCCATGATTTCATCATAAGTGAGAAGATCGCGATGCGGCAGAAAAGTCTGCTGTTCGGGCATGCAATAGGTACAACGGAAGTTGCACCGGTCAGTCACGGATATCCGTAAATAGTCGATATTGCGTCCAAAACCGTCGATCATTTGCGCGATGTAAGCGCAAAAGCCTCTCGGGCAAAGCTGAATTAATCGGTGCCACCGCATGAACCAGTGACAATATGGGCGTTGGGCGTCATGAACTTTAGGTGGGAAGCGAATATTTGGTGCCCGACGCCGGCGGATAGCTTCGAAGCGATGGCCCGCCAACCCGGTTAACTGGACTTGCGTGCCAGACTGGCGAGGCCGCGTGACAACTGCAAACAGCCATTTAGCCGCGCTACAGGGTCACCCCAAACGCGGTTGATCACCAGCTTGCTATCGGGACGAAGCTTCGCCGTTTGGCCAAGCTTGTCGACATAAGCCAGTAATCCCGTGACGTTGGGCGGTGTGTCCTGATGGAAGCTGACCAATGTCCCGCGCGCGCCGACTTCGATTTTTGCGACCTGCGCGATGAGCGCATTTTGCTTGATCTGGATAAGCTTCAGCAGGTTTTGCGTTGGCCCCGGGATAGGACCAAAACGATCAGTCAATTCGGCTGCAAAACCTTCGACATCTTGACCTTCTTCGAGATCGTTCAGGCGGCGATACAGCGCCATGCGAACCGAAAGATCGGGGACATAATCCTCCGGAATAAGTATAGGTGCGTCGATGGTGATCTGCGGCGAGAAGCTGCCGCGCGGTTTGGCCAGACCTTGGGCGCCAGCGCGGGCCTCCAAGATCGCTTCTTCAAGCATCGACTGATATAATTCAAAGCCGACTTCTTTTATATGGCCTGACTGTTCGTCGCCTACCAGATTGCCAGCGCCGCGAATGTCGAGATCATGGCTCGCAAGTTGGAAGCCTGCGCCAAGACTGTCGAGGTCGCCCAGCACCTTCAAGCGCTTTTCCGCCGTCTCGGTAAGCACCCGATTGGGTTCATGGGTGAGATAGGCATAAGCGCGGGTTTTCGACCGGCCTACGCGCCCGCGTAGCTGATATAATTGTGCCAAACCAAAGCGGTCCGCGCGATGGATGATTAAGGTATTAGCGCTTGGGATGTCGAGACCACTTTCGACGATGGTGGTCGACAACAGCACGTCATATCGCTTTTCGTAGAAAGCGCTCATGCGCTCTTCCACTTGGGTCGGCGACATTTGGCCATGCGCGGTGACAAATTTCACCTCAGGTATTTCAGTACGCAGAAATTCTTCAATCTCGGTAAGGTCGGTAATGCGGGGCACGACGAAAAAGCTTTGCCCGCCACGATAATGTTCGCGCAACAGCGCCTCACGCAGCACGACTGGGTCCCAAGGCATGACATAGGTGCGCACGGCGAGCCGGTCGACTGGCGGCGTTTGAATGACGGACAGTTCGCGTAAGCCCGACATCGCCATCTGCAGCGTACGCGGAATTGGTGTCGCCGTAAGCGTGAGCATGTGCACGTCGGTTTTGAGTGCTTTTAGCTGTTCCTTGTGATTGACGCCAAACCGCTGTTCTTCATCCACGATCACAAGGCCGAGCCGCTTGAACTGAAGCGATTTTGCCAGAACGGCGTGCGTCCCGATGACGATGTCGACCGTTCCGTCGGCCAATCCTTCGCGGGTCTTCGTTGCCTCTGCAGTTGGCACGAGCCGGGAAAGCCGTCCAAGCTGCAGCGGCAGGTCACGGAAACGTTCGGCAAAGTTCGAATAATGCTGCCGCGCCAATAATGTTGTCGGGGCAATGACCGCAACCTGAAGACCCGCCATGGCCGCTGCAAAGGCCGCGCGCATCGCGACTTCTGTCTTACCGAAACCAACATCGCCGCACACCAAGCGATCCATTGGCTTGCCAGCCGACAAGTCCTGAAGCACTTCTTCAATTACACGGAGCTGATCTTCTGTTTCCTCATAGGGGAAGCGGTCAACGAAGCTTGCATAAGCAGGGCCGTCAACCTCGATAATTGAGCCTGCTCGCAAGGCGCGTTCGGCGGCGGTCTTGAGCAATTCACCCGCAATGGCACGAATGCGTTCCTTCAGCTTCGATTTACGCCGCTGCCATGCTTCGCCGCCCAATTTATCCAGCGAGACATGCTCGCTGTCCGAACCATAGCGTGAGAGGACATCAATATTCTCGACGGGGACGTATAATTTGTCACCGCCCGAATAGGTCAGGGCAACGCAGTCATGCGGGCTGTTGCCGACGGGGATGGAAATTAGGCCTTCATAACGCCCGATACCATGGTCTTGGTGCACCACTAGGTCGCCTGGTGTCAGCGCCGCCAATTCGGCCAAGAAAGCATCAGCGGATTTGCGGCGTTTCTGGCGCCGAACCAACCGGTCGCCCAGCATGTCCTGTTCGCTCAGAACGACGAGGTCTGGCGTGGTATAGCCATGGTCAAGCGGGAGCACGACCATTGCGGTTTGCCCCGCCGCAACGCCTAAGGCCTGTTGCCAGCTATCGACCAGGATTATGGTTGGTGCCTTATGGTCCGCCAGCAGGCCCTTTAAGCGTTCGCGGGCACCAACCGAGTAGCTCGCGATCACTGTCTTGGTTTTGGATGCGTGGAGTGACTTGAGATGGGCAGCTACGGCTTCATAGACGTTCGTTTTTTGTGCCCGCTCTGGCGCGAAGTCACGCGCTGCGCCAATGCCAAAATCGATGATGCTCGCTGAGTCTGGTTGCGCAAACGGTGTTAAAAGATGCGCAGCGTTATCGGCAAATAATAGGTCGAGTTCATCGCCGCTTAAATACAGCATTTCAGGCGGCAATGGACGATAGCTGCCAGGTTCAGCCGCCTGCGCCTTTACGCGGTTTTCGTGATAGTCGGTAATGGCATCGAGCCGTGACTGGCCTGCAGCAATCGCGCCGCTGTCCCGGATTATCAGGGCATCTGCACCAGCATGATCGAATATCGTCGCCATCCGCTCTTCGAACAAAGGCAACCAATGGTCCATGCCCGACAGTCGGCGGCCTTCGGACACGGCTTGATATAAGGGATCGCCCGTTGCGGTTACGCCAAAGCGTTCGCGATAGCCCGTGCGGAAGCGCTTAATGGCCTCCTCATCCATCAATGCTTCAACGGCGGGCAAGATATCAAAATGTTCAACCTGATCGATGCTGCGCTGGTCCGATGGGTTGAAACGGCGGATGCTCTCAATTTCGTCGCCGAAGAAATCGAGGCGCAAGCCAACTTCGCTTCCCGCCGGGAACAGGTCGACGATGCTGCCGCGGATGGCAAACTCACCCGCGTCGGCAACGGTATCGACACGGAAATAGCCATTGGATTGAAGTAGGGACGCAAGCCGTTCGCGGCTTATTTCTAGGCCGGCGGCCAAACGCTCACCAGTCTGGCGAATACGAAATGGCGTCACATATTTCTGGATCACCGCGCCAATGGTCGTGACGACCAGCTGCCTTTTTTTTGCAGGCTGTTGAAGCGCCTGCAACGTTGACATGCGTTGCGAGGTTACGGCCACCGATGGCGACGCCCGGTCATAAGGCAGGCAATCCCAACCTGGGAGGATCAATATCTCAAGTTCGGGCGCAAAAAAGGGTGTCGCGTCGGCTATCGCGCGCATGGCGGCTTCATCCGGCGCAATATACAGCGTGCGTGTTTTTGTCGCTCGTGTCAGGTCGGCCAGCAACAAAGGCACAAAGCCATTTGGCACCGACGCAAGCGTTAGTGCTTGGCGGCTGTTTATGATCCGCTGCAGGTCAATCATGACTTGTGCGTACTAAGCCCTTCCGGGAGCAAAATGAAATCAAGCTGCATCATCAGGTCCATTAATGGGCCAGCAAAGGCAGGGTCGGGCTCTGCCGTCCCCAGCGCCCATGCCATGATGTCGACATCCTGTTCATCAATCAGCCGCTCAAACCATTCAAACTGTACTGGTCCCCAGTCAGCCGAATGATGGTCGAAAAATCCACCAACCATGGCGTCTGCCTCACGCGTGCCACGGTGGTGCGCACGATAATGCAATTTACGACGATAGGGGTCAGCGTCCATATCATGCATCCTTTAAGCTTCTGGTGGAATATGAATTGCGGGTTATAAGCGGCCCTAGTCATGCGCCCCGATATACTCAATCCGTTATTTGCAGAAGTACGTGCCTTAAAAGGCGTTGGTCCTGGTCTTGCCAAGCCGTTGGAGCGACTTGGGCTGGAGCGGGTGAAGGACGTATTATATCATTTTCCCAATAGCTGGACCTATCGAAAGGCGGTCTCGTGCTTGGATGTCGCCGATGTTGGCAATAACATCATCCTCACTGTCACCGTCATAGATCATCGGGGTGGTAGCAGTCCGCGGGCACCATTACGGATTTTTGCCGCTGATTCAGGCGGCAATTATATCACGCTCACATTCTTCGGCCGAAATGGTGGCTGGGCCCGAAAACAGCTTCCTGTCGGCGAGCAACGCATCATTTCGGGCAAGCTAGACCGTTATGGTGACGAATTGCAGATGGTGCATCCTGACCATGTCGTACCAATTGGCAGCGACGCTTCGCCGGGCCTTGCCGAGCCTATTTATCCGCTGTCCGATGGCCTTACCAACAAACGTATGGGGCAGTTCGCAGCGGCATCTTTGCAGGACTTACCTGATCTCGCCGATTGGATTGAGCCGACCTTGCTATCCAGTCGTGGTTGGTCAGGATGGTCCGCGTCTATCAACATAGTGCACAACAAGGATGACCAAGGCGCGCGGGATAGGCTGGCTTATGATGAGCTATTCAGCAACCAACTTGCGATGCGGCTGATCCGCGCGGCGATGGACAAACGCACTGCCGTGCCGATCCGCGGGGACGGCTCTTTGGTGTCAAAGCTGCAACTGCCGTTTGCGCTGACGGGCGCGCAGCAGCGCGCTATTACCGAAATTGAAGGCGATCTGGCGCAGTCACGGCCCATGCTGAGGTTGCTCCAGGGCGATGTTGGTGCGGGCAAGACGATGGTTGCGCTCATGGCGCTGCTGCGCGGTGTGGAAGCAGGCATGCAGTCTGCCATGTTAGCGCCCACCGAAATACTCGCGCGGCAACATTATTCCAGCCTGCAAAAACTGCTTTCAGGGCTCCCAATTAACATCGCAATCCTGACTGGGCGGGAAAAAGGCAGTTTGCGTGAGGCTACATTGATGGGGCTCGCCGATGGGTCCATCCATATACTTGTAGGTACCCATGCGATATTTCAGGAAGCTGTGACCTATAAGGCCCTTGCGGTGGCGGTGATTGATGAACAACATCGGTTTGGCGTGTCGCAACGGTTGATGCTGTCACGCAAGGGCAGGGGCGTGCCACATTTGTTGGTAATGACCGCAACGCCGATACCACGCAGCCTTGCGCTTGCGGCTTATGGCGAAATGGATAGCTCGATTTTGGATGAGCTTCCGCCCGGACGGACGCCAGTAGAAACCCGGGTGATGTCTCAAGATCGCTTACTGGAACTGGTCGATGGCGTTGCGCGTCATCTCTCCGCTGGGAAACAAGCATTTTGGGTGTGCCCTTTGGTTGAGGAAAGCGACAAAAGCGACCTTGCCGCCGCCGAACAACGCGCGGAGCAGCTGCGCTTGCGTTTTGGCGATCAAGTTGCATTGGTCCACGGACGCATGCGCGGGCCCGAAAAAGATGCCGTCATGGAACGCTTTGTGGCTGGCGAAACGCGTCTACTGGTTGCGACGACGGTTATAGAAGTTGGCGTTGATGTCCCCAATGCCAGCCTGATGGTGATAGAGGCGGCGGACCGGTTTGGTCTTGCGCAATTGCACCAGTTACGCGGGCGGGTTGGCCGAGGGTCGGAAAAATCAGTGTGCATTCTGGTCCGCGGTGCGCACATAGGTGAAACTGCGCGCGCGCGATTGGCGTTAATGCGTGAGACCAATGATGGCTTCCGCATCGCTGAGGAAGACCTGAAGCTTCGCGGGGCAGGCGAATTGCTTGGCACTAGGCAGTCTGGCGAAAACCTTTTTCGCGTTGCCACGCCTGAACAAGTGCGTGCGTTGATCGGCGTTGCAGCAGACGACGCGCGGCTGTTGCTCGATCGGGATGGCGGTCTTGATGGGGCACGCGGCCAAGCGGCACGGATGGCATTATACCTATTTGAACGTGACGCAGGCGTCGCGACGCTGCGGGGCGGTTAGCCGGTTTTTGGACCAATGATATCCAGCAGGGCCAGAAAGTCGGGCAAGCGTAACGCGCGTTCAAACTGCAGCCCCAGACGTTGTTCCACTGTCCACGTGACAAGTGCCTCAATCCGGCCAATGACGGGTAACCTTCGTTCAACACGCTCCGCGCGCTGATAGCCAGGATTGCCATCGATCATGAAGCCATGTGCTGACACATTCACGATATGGATCGTTTTTTCTCCATCCTGCCGGCTCTCGGCAATCACCTTGTGGCTTGCCCGATGACGAGCCTTGCTGCGTAACTCCGCATCCGAATTCTGGGAGGCTTTCGCAATGCGTGGAACCCTCTTTGCTTGTTGATTGAAGCAACGGGTTACGTCCAAGTTACGAATAATTAGTAAAGTTGCCGCGTGGGCAAGCCAGCGCCACTTAGATAAATTGTATTAAACCGTGTTTCTTCTTACCGGCCGAAATCTTAACGGGGGTAGCCTGCTGCGCGATCATGGCTTCTTCGTCGGTCACGGCGTCTCCTTCGACGCGCGCACCGCCGCCCTGAATCATCCGACGCGCCTCTTTTTTTGATGCAACAAAGCTCAATGCAACCAACGCGTCGATGACGGATATATCGCTGGATGCGTCAAAAGTAGGAAGGTTCCCGCCGCTTGCGCCCTCTTCGAATGTCTTGCGCGCAGTCTCGGCGGCAAGTGCTGCAGCGTCGGTGCCACGGCATAACTCTGTAGCCGCGTTGGCAAGGGCAATCTTCGCGGCGTTGATTTCCGAACCATCAAGCGCTTCAAGTCGTGCAATCTCGTCCATCGGCAGATCCGTAAATAAACGCAGGAAACGACCGACATCACGGTCATCGGTGTTGCGCCAGAACTGCCAATAATCATAATCGGGCAACTGTTCGCGGTTAAGCCATATCGCGCCAGAAACCGATTTGCCCATCTTGGAACCATCGGCCTTGGTAATGAGCGGTGTCGTCAGACCAAATACCTCTGCGCCATCCATCCTGCGGGCGAGTTCGATGCCGTTGATGATATTGCCCCACTGGTCCGATCCGCCCATTTGCAGGCGTACCCCAATGGTCTTGCTGAGATGACGAAAGTCATAGCCCTGCAATATCATGTAGTTGAACTCAAGGAAGGTCATGGGCTGTTCGCGGTCAAGCCGCAGCTTCACCGAATCGAAGGTGAGCATACGGTTAATCGTGAAATGCGTTCCGACCTGTTGCAGCAGTTCAATATAACCGAGTTGCCCAAGCCAATCATGATTGTTAACCATCACTGCGTCCGTTGGACCATCCCCAAATGTCAGAAAACGTTCGAAAGCGGTGCGGATGGAAGCGATGTTCGACTCGATTGTCTCATCGGTGAGCATCTTGCGCACTTCGTCCTTGCCCGTCGGGTCTCCGATCCGCGTTGTTCCGCCGCCCATGACGACCACTGGTTTATGCCCTGCCTGTTGCAATCTGCGCAGCAGCATGATCGACACGAGATTGCCAACATGAAGCGATGGCGCAGTCGCGTCGAAGCCGATATAGGCTGGCACAATCTCTTTAGATGCCAATGCATCAAGCGCCGTGGCATCTGTCGTCTGGTGAATATAGCCACGTGCATCGAGCAGGCGGAGGAGATCGGAAGTATAAGCAGTCATAACGCGTCCGCGCCTAGCATGGAGTTTCGACATTGGCCAATATTTCGATGACCGAGGTTCCGTTGATCTACCATCCGCAGTCCGATGCTGGTGGGATCGAAGCTATCGATGTCACTGCCACGCTTGGGCAAGGCGGAGAAATCGAACTGGTCTATCGCGTTACTGGCGCAATAGAGGCGTTAAAAATTGCCGATCCGGCAAAGCCAGATCGAGCCGATGGTTTGTGGAATAATACGTGTTTTGAATTATTTGTGGGAAATCCCGAAGACAAATCCTATCTCGAGTATAATTTTGCGCCCTCGGGCCAATGGGCGGCATATCAATTTTCAGGCTATCGTGCAGGAATGGCGCAATTGGAGACAGGTGCGCCAATCATTAGCGTGGCGCAAAGCGGTGATGTTCTTATCGTTTCCGTGACGCTTTATGTGCCTGACACAAAGCGGGATGCCAACCTATGGGCAGGTATTAGCGCGGTCGTCGCAACCAAAAGCGGGGAAATTTCTTATTGGGCATTGGCACATCCGGCTGGCAGCCCCGATTTTCATCATAAGGATTGCTTTGCCCTTAAACTGGAGGCACGAAGCGGCGTATGAAATTTGGAATTGATCGCCTTTTGGCTGAGCCTGAACTACGTGCACTAATGAAGGGCAGGCGCGTTGCCTTGCTGGCGCACCCCGCTTCTGTAACCGTTGACCTGAACCATTCGTTGGATGCGCTCGCTGCTATAAGTGACGTCAATGTGACCGCCGCTTTTGGGCCGCAGCATGGTCTGCGCGGCGACAAGCAGGACAATATGATGGAAACGCCGGATTTTATGGACCCTGCCCACAACATCCCGGTATTCAGCCTCTACGGTGAAGTACGCCGCCCAACGGCTGAATCGATGGAAACCTTTGATGTCCTCTTGATTGACTTGCAGGACTTGGGGTGTCGGATTTATACCTTTATAACCACCCTTCTATACATTCTGGAGGCCGCTGCAGAGCATGGAAAGACAGTTTGGGTACTCGATAGGCCAAATCCAGCTGGGCGCCCTGTAGAGGGCCTTACATTGCTTCCTGGGTGGGAGAGTTTTGTCGGCGCTGGGCCAATACCGATGCGGCATGGCATGACGCTGGGTGAGCTTGGCCATTGGTTTATTGATCATTACCGTATCGATGTGGATTATCGGGTGATTCACATGGAGGGATATGCGCCGGATGCTGCGCCCGGTTTCGGTTGGCCAGCGGACCGGCTATGGATCAACCCAAGCCCGAATGCGCCCAATATTAACATGGCGCGCGCGTATGCCGGCACTGTGCTGCTTGAAGGCACAACATTGTCCGAGGGCAGGGGGACCACGCGGCCGCTTGAGATATTTGGCGCACCCGACATCGACGCGCGCAAGGTTATCGCTGAAATGCACAGCTTCGCGCCGCAGTGGCTTAAAGGTTGTCACTTACGGGAAATCTGGTTCGAGCCGACGTTTCACAAGCATGTGCATCAGCTTTGCCATGGCGTGCATATCCATGCCGAAGGCCAAGGTTATGATCATCAAGCTTTCCAGCCCTGGCGGTTACAGACATTGGCGTTCAAGGCCATTCGCAGGCTGCACCCCGACTATGACTTATGGCGCGACTTTCCATACGAATATGAAATCGGCAAGCTTGCGATTGATGTCATTAATGGCGGACCAGCGTTGCGCGGATGGGTGGATGCACCTGACAGCACGCCAGAGGAATTTGACGCCATGACGTCAGTCGATGAACAAAGCTGGATTGAAGAGCGCCGCCAATATCTGCTGTATTAATGGCCGTGTTTACGGCTTAGCTCGCGCATCGCGTCATCAAGCCCTTCAAGCGTCAGCGGATACATGCGGTCGTTCATCAGCTCTTTGATGATCTTCGTGGATTGCGAATATCCCCATTGCTTTTCAGGGACGGGGTTTAGCCAAACCGTTGCGGGGTAGGTACTGGTGATCCGGTTCATCCAGACAGCACCCGATTCTTCATTGAAATGTTCAACCGAACCGCCGGGATGGGTGATCTCGTAGGGGCTCATTGATGCGTCGCCCACCATTACAACCTTATAGTCATGCGGGAACTTATGGAGAAGGTCCCACATTTGCGTGCGTTCGCTAAACCTGCGTTTATTGTCTTTCCAAACGCCCTCATAAGGACAGTTGTGAAAATAGAAAAACTCTAGGTTTTTGAATTCACTCGTCGCGGCACTGAATAATTCTTCGCACAATTTGATGAATGGATCCATCGACCCTCCGACATCCAGCATTAGAAGCAATTTAATGGCATTGCGGCGCTCGGGGCGCATCTTGATGTCTAGCCATCCTTGGCGCGCAGTGCCGTTAATCGTGCCATCAATGTCGAGTTCTTCCACTGCGCCATCGCGGGCAAAGCGGCGCAGGCGGCGCATTGCGATTTTGATATTGCGCGTGCCCAATTCTTTCGTGTTGTCGAGATTTTGAAACTCGCGCTTATCCCACACTTTGACTGCGCGTTTATGTTTGGACTCGCCTCCAATCCGGACACCTTCGGGATTGTACCCTGAATTGCCATAAGGTGATGTGCCACCCGTGCCGACCCATTTGTTGCCACCCTGATGGCGCTTTTCCTGCTCCTCAAGCCGCTTTTTAAGCGTCTCCATCAACTCGTCCCAGCTGCCCATCTTCTCTATCTTCGCCATTTCTTCGGGCGACAGATATTTTTCGGCGATGGCTTTTAACCAATCGGCAGGGACGTCGACGGGGTTCTGTCCATATTCGGTGAATATGCCTTTGAAGACTTTTCCGAAAACCTGGTCAAAACGGTCAAGCAATGCCTCGTCTTTGACCAAAGTAGCGCGGGCAAGATAATAGAATTCTTCGGGGCTCTGGCTAATGACGTCAGCGTCCAGCGCAGCTAGTAACGCCAGATGCTCCTTAAGCGACGCCGAGATGCCCGCTGTCCGCAACTCTTCCATGAATGAAAAAAACACCGGCGGGCTCCTGTATAAAATGACCAATTAAGCTGTAGACGGTCTAGCGGCGCTAGCTGTTATGCGACAATTGATAACCCCAGCGCAATCGAACGGATGCTAATTATTTGGACGGCGCGCCATGAAAGCAAGCCGTTCGAACAGCATGATGTCCTGCTCGTTCTTAAGCAGCGCACCATGCAGAGGCGGTATGGCCTTTGTCGGGTCACGCGACTGAAGTACGTCCAATGGCATATCTTCATGCAGCAACAGCTTTAACCAGTCTAACAACTCGCTTGTGCTTGGTTTTTTCTTTAGACCTGGGACGTCCCGGACTTCGTAGAAAATATCCATAGCTTTCGAAACGAGCATCTTTTGAATGCCTGGGAAATGGACATCGATAATCGCTTGCATGGTCGTGCGATCAGGGAATTTGATATAATGGAAGAAACAACGGCGCAGGAACGCATCAGGCAATTCCTTTTCGTTGTTTGACGTGATGATAACGATGGGTCGTTCCACCGCCTTGATGGTTTCCTGAGTTTCGTAAACGAAGAATTCCATGCGATCGAGCTCTTGCAACAAGTCGTTAGGAAATTCGATATCGGCTTTGTCGATCTCGTCGATCAACAACACGGGCAGCTGGGGCGCAGTGAACGCCTCCCACAATTTGCCCTTTTTGATGTAATTTTTGATGTCGTGCACACGCGCCTCGCCCAATTGGCTATCGCGAAGACGCGCAACGGCGTCATATTCATACAAGCCCTGATGCGCCTTTGTTGTGGATTTGATATTCCATTCGATGAGCGGCGTACCGAGCGCTTTTGCTATTTCATATGCCAAAACGGTTTTACCCGTTCCAGGTTCACCCTTGACCAACAAGGGCCGGCGCAATGTCGTCGCAGCGTTAACGGCGACCTTTAAATCATCGGTAGCTACGTAATTATCAGTGCCTTGAAAGCGCATGGAGGTACCCCGTTGGTTAATCGAACGGTTAATTCGTTAAGTTGCCCGTTGTCGTTATGCAATAGGCTATAAAAAATGCGCGCGATCCCATTATGCCACGCGCAACAAAACCGGGCCCAATCTTGCGTGCAAGAAAGGGCCCGTATGTTCAATTTTGTCTGTCTGATTACTGGTCTAGGAAGCTGCGCATTTTACGGCTGCGGCTTGGGTGCTTCAGCTTGCGCAAGGCCTTGGCTTCGATCTGGCGAATACGCTCGCGCGTCACGCTGAACTGTTGACCCACTTCCTCAAGCGTATGGTCGGTATTCATTCCGATGCCAAAGCGCATGCGTAGCACGCGTTCTTCACGCGGCGTCAGCGATGCAAGAACGCGGGTGACAGTCTCTTTCAAATTGGCCTGAATCGCTGCATCTACTGGAATGACAGCGTTTTTATCTTCAATAAAGTCGCCCAAATGGCTGTCTTCTTCGTCACCAATTGGCGTTTCAAGGCTGATTGGTTCCTTGGCAATTTTCATCACCTTGCGCACTTTTTCCAGCGGCATAGAAAGGCGCTCGGCCATTTCTTCCGGAGTTGGCTCGCGGCCTTGTTCGTGCAGGAACTGGCGGCTCGTGCGCACAAGCTTGTTGATCGTTTCGATCATGTGCACGGGAATACGTATCGTACGTGCTTGGTCAGCAATCGAACGGGTGATTGCCTGACGGATCCACCATGTGGCGTATGTGCTGAATTTATAACCTCGGCGATACTCGAATTTATCAACCGCCTTCATCAGGCCGATATTGCCTTCCTGAATGAGGTCAAGAAACTGAAGGCCGCGGTTGGTGTATTTTTTGGCGATGGAAATCACGAGGCGCAGATTGGCTTCAACCATTTCCTTTTTGGCGATACGCGCTTCGCGTTCACCCTTTTGCACCATGTTCACGATGCGGCGGAATTCGCCAAGCGACATGCCGGTATTCGCGGCGATATCCGCTATCTCGCTGCGGACACGCTCAACGCTCTCAGCCTCATTGGTGGCAAAAGCCGTCCATTTCTTGTCGATGTTCGACACATCTGTGAGCCAGTTTTCGTCAAGCTCATGGCCCATATAGCTATCAAGAAACGCTTTACGCGGTACCTTGTGCCGCTCTGCCAAGCGCAGCATTTGACCACCCAGGGCAGTTAGGCGGCGATTGAACGAATATAATTGGTCGACAAGATACTCGATCTTGTTCGCATGGAATTGAACACTTTCAACTTCGGCGGTCAATTCTTCACGTAATTTGTGATACTTATTTTCCAAAGCTATGGAAAAATCTTCGCCTGCGTTCAACGCGCGCATGCGTTCACGTTGAATGTTGGAAAATTTCTTGAACAATGATGTGATCTTGGCAAACCGCTCGAGCGCCGCGGGCTTCAAAGCCTCTTCCATCTGCGCTAGGCTGAGGGTGTTGTCTTCTTCTTCTTCCTCCACAGGGGGCGAACGCCGCTCCGTCATATCATCATCTTCGTCGCTTGCCGCTGCGGGTTCGTCTTCGACTTCTTCTTCCTCTTTATAGGAGGGCCCTGCGGTCTTCTCGCTGATTTCGCCGTCGCCTTCTTCTTCACTGTCTTCGGTGAGGGATTCAGGCGCAGGCTCCTTAGAAAGCATGGCATCAAGATCGAGGATTTCGCGCAACTGCATTTCGCCGTCGTTGAGCGCATTTGACCAATCAATGATCGCGTGGAACGTGATCGGGCTTTCGCATAGGCCCAAGATCATGGTGTCGCGCCCGGACTCGATCCGCTTTGCAATTGCAATTTCGCCCTCGCGCGATAACAATTCAACCGCGCCCATTTCGCGCAGATACATGCGGACAGGGTCGTCGGTGCGTTCACCGGTGCCTGTTTTCTTGATCGTGTTAGTCAGCGAGCGGGGATCATTTTCGGAAATGTTGTCGATGGTTTCGACTTCTTCCTCTTGCTCCTCCTCCTCACCATCTTCGACGGCTTCGTCATTCTCAACGATTTGAACGCCCATGTCGTTAATCGCCGACATGACGTCTTCAATCTGTTCGGACGACATCTGATCCTGCGGTAGCGCCGCATTTAGCTCGTCATAGGTAAGGAAGCCCCGGCGCTTCGCCTTAGCTAGCAGCTTTTTGACAGTCGCATCATTTAGGTCAATCAGCGGTGCATCACCGTTTTCGACAATATCTTCTTCGTTTTCATTTGCGCGACTTGCCAAAATAATTCCCCGTTAAACTTACAAACTGTCCTCATCACGCCGAAAGAACTCGATGATGCGGTCGTCAAATACCTTTTTTTCGTGGCGCAACCTTTGCTGTTCGGCAAAAGTCTCGTCCGTCATTTCTAAACTCGCCAAATATGTGGCGCGATCCAATGCTTCTTCCAGCGCAGGACGCTGCTTCATCAGCCGAATTGCTTCACCCAAATCTTTTGAAGCGTTGGACAAACCGTCGCTTCCTCCAATCAACTCTTCGCGGTTAAAGGCAAATACCGTGCCGTTGCTGTGCAGGAGCGTTGAAGCGACATTATACAACTTCTCGTCCAATATGGTAATTAACCCGTCTGTATCAAGCGATTCTTTGGTAAAAGATTCGTTGAGCATCACGTTTAGCAACGCCGCGTGATTCGCGTCGGGCGGAATGAAGTCGCTAAGTGCCTCGTGATGTTGTCGGATGAGCGCCGGATGGCGCAGCAGCGCGCCGAGTACACCCTGAATAAGAAAGTCAGATCCCTTGGCATTGAAGCTTTTGGTTTCGGCGCCAGGCGGCAAGATCTGCGGTTTACGCCAGTCACGGTTCTGCCCACGCACAAACGGCCCTGAGCGCGCAGGTGATGTGGTTCGACGTTGCACGAACAGATTATCAAACCGCTCGCGAAAGGCATCGGCGTAATGGCGGCGGATTTCGCCATCAGCGATGTTGGCCGTATGCGCACCAAGGCGCTGTTTAAGCCCCGCACGGTCCTCTGGCATGTCTAGCGGACCAGAGGCTACCTCAGTCCTCCAGAGCCTCTCCACGAGCGGCTGAGAGGCTTCTAGAAGCTTTGTAAGGGCAGTCGCGCCGGATGACTTCACAACATCGTCCGGGTCTTGTCCCGCAGGCAGTGTCACGAACTGCAAGCTGTGGCCTGGCTTTAACAATGGTAGCGCCCGCAAAGCTGCTCGCATGGAGGCTTTCTGACCAGCGGCGTCACCGTCAAAGCATAATAAGGGCTTTTCCGCCATCCGCCACAGCATCTGGATCTGCTGTTCTGTAAGTGCAGTGCCAAGCGGCGCTACGGTGTCGGCAAAGCCGGCCTGCGCCAACGCAATGACGTCCATATAGCCTTCGACCACAATCACGCGCCCCGTTTGCCGCGAAGCTGGAGAACATTTGTCTAGATTGTACAGCGTGCGGCCCTTGTCGAACAAAGGCGTGTCCGGCGAGTTGAGATATTTCGGCTCCCCTTCGCCCAAAATACGGCCACCAAAGGCGATTACGCGGCCACGTGGGTCACGGATTGGGATCATCAACCGGCCACGAAAGCGGTCGTACGGGGCTTTCTCCTCCAACGAGATTAGCAACCCTGCCTCAATCAGCATCGGGTCGCCAAATTGCTTAAGCGCTGTCTTCAGGCCAGTGCGATTATCAGGGGCAAGGCCAAAGCCAAAATCCCGGATTGTCTGCTCTGTAAAACCACGCTGTTTCAGGTAGCCACGCGCGGCAGCACCTTCCACGCCAAGCAATTGCGTCACAAACCACGCCTGCGCTGCCGTCATGACGTCATACAGGCTGTTCGCCTTCTCCGCCCGCTGAGCCGCTTGCGGGTCAGGAGCAGGGACATCCATTCCGGCTTCGGCTGCCAATTCCTTGATTGCGTCCATGAACGAAAGGCCGCGCTGGTCGGTCATCCAACGGATGGCATCGCCATGGGCGGAGCAGCCGAAGCAGTGGTAGAAGCCTTTTTCGTCGTTGATCGTGAAGCTGGGCGACTTCTCATTATGGAACGGACAGCAGGCTTTGTACTCCCGCCCCGCCTTGGTCACTTTTACGGTCCGTCCGATCAGCGCAGAAAGCGTCGTTCGCGAACGCAACTCATCAAGCCATTGTGGGGTAAGAGACACCTATCGCCGTCCTGCAATGTCTGCCCCAAATATCAACTCAAGGCCGCTTTCACCAGCCCACTGGCCTTGCTCATGTCGAGCTGCGGACCATGGCGTTCTTTCAAAGTTGCCATCACGCGGCCCATATCTTTCAGGCTCTCTGCGCCAAGTTCTGTCTTGATACCTTCAATCGCGGCGCTGGTTTCCGCGTCGCTCAACTGCGCGGGCAGGAAATCTTCGATGATCGCAAGTTCAGCCGCCTCAATCGCCGCCAGCTCTGCGCGGCCGCCCTGCTCATAAAGCGCGATTGATTCGCGGCGCTGCTTGATCATCTTTTGCATGACCTCAACCACCATTGCGTCGTCATCGGGCAATTGCGATGCCGTGCGCAGTTCAATTTCGCGGTCTTTGATCTTGGCCAGGATCAGGCGCACGGCGGCCAGCCGGTCTTTCTCGCCTGCCTTCATGGCAGTGATCTGGGCGGCTTTTATGGTGTCACGAATCATATTAGGTTCCGAATTTTGATGGAACACGCTGTTAGACCAACATCCAGATTCCGTCACCCGGAACTTGGTTAAGGGTCTTAATCCGGTTTCATCCACAGTTAAGATGCGGAAACGCGTTCACGTTGGCGAGATTGGCATTGACGCTGGTGCCGATCATCTCTAGGCCCGGTGCCTTAGCGACATTGCTGTAATCTGTTTATCAGGAGCGACCCCATCATGGCCGACCCCAACTCTTCGCGCGCGCCTTCTGGAGCGACGGGGGTATTGGTTCTGGCGTCCGGGGAAGTTGTCTGGGGCAGGGGCTTTGGCGCAGAGGGTCAGGCGGTGGGCGAAGTTTGCTTCAACACCGCAATGACCGGCTATCAAGAGGTTATGACGGACCCGTCTTATGCCGGACAAATCATCAACTTCACCTTCCCCCATATCGGCAATGTTGGCACGAACCCCGAAGATGTCGAGGCGCTTAACCCCCATGCTTTGGGCGCAATTGTCCGGCAAGACGTGACTGACCCATCAAATTTTCGTAGCACGCAGCATTTCGATGCATGGATGCAGTCCAACGGTCGCATCGGCATATCGGGCGTCGATACCCGCGCGCTGACCCGGCTCATCCGCGTCGCTGGCGCGCCAAATGCCGTGATCGCGCACTCCGCCAGCGGCGATTTTGACGTGCCGGCCATGTTGGCGCGGGCGAAGGCCTGGGCTGGGTTGGAGGGCATGGACCTTGCGAAGGATGTGACCACGTTGCAGACTTATGGCTGGGACCAAGGACTTTGGAAGTTGGGTACAGGCTACGCAGCGCCAGCCAAGGGGCGGAAAAAGGTCGTCGCCATCGACTATGGTATCAAACACAATATCCTACGCAATCTGTTGGATGTAGGCTGCGATGTAACTATCGTTTCTGCCACAGCGACTTTTGAGGAAATCATGGGACACGCGCCCGACGGCCTGTTCCTGTCGAACGGCCCCGGCGATCCGGCGGCGACGGGTGTGTATGCCGTGCCCGTGATCAAACAATGGCTGGTAACCCAAAAGCCGTTGTTCGGTATTTGCTTGGGGCATCAAATGCTTGGCCTTGCCGTTGGCGCGAAGACCGAAAAGATGCATCAGGGCCATCGCGGCGCAAACCATCCGGTCAAGCGCCTCAGCGACGGTGCGGTTGAGATAACGAGCATGAACCATGGCTTCGCTGTGGACGCCACGACCTTGCCAGCCAACGCGAAGGCGACGCATATCAGCCTGTTCGACGGCAGCAATTGCGGCTTCGAACTCGCGAACCAACCAGCGTTTAGCGTGCAATACCACCCCGAAGCCTCACCCGGCCCGCAGGACAGTCATTATCTGTTCGAAAAATTTGCGGGGATGATGAGATGAGGCGCATGATGCATGATCGGTTTTTAATGATCCGCGCAACGATCTCCTCCACACCTCGTCATAGCCATGATCGGACGGCCAGGGTTTTTGGAAATATGAATTAAAATGCCCAAACGTACTGACATAAAATCCATCCTCATCATCGGCGCTGGCCCCATAATTATCGGGCAGGCGTGCGAGTTTGATTATTCGGGAACGCAGGCGTGTAAGGCGCTGCGCGAAGAGGGCTATCGCATCATCCTTGTCAACTCCAATCCGGCGACGATCATGACCGATCCGGATATAGCCGACGCGACTTATGTTGAGCCGATTACACCCGAAATTGTTGCCAAGATAATCGAAAAAGAACGCCCCGACGCGGTGTTGCCGACGATGGGCGGGCAGACCGCGCTGAACGTTGCGCTGGCTTTGTTCAACGATGGCACGCTGGCGAAACATGGCGTGGAGATGATCGGCGCGGATGCCGAGGCAATTGATAAGGCCGAGGACCGGATCAAATTCCGCGACGCGATGACCAAAATTGGTCTGGAATCGGCGCGGTCGGGCATCGCGCATTCGTTGGAAGAGGCGTTGGAGGTTCTGGAACGCACGGGGCTACCATCGATCATCCGCCCAAGCTTCACCATGGGCGGCACAGGCGGCGGGATTGCGTATAATCGCGACGAGTTTATCAAGATCGTCAATGGCGGGCTTGATGCCTCGCCAACCACTGAAGTGTTGATTGAAGAATCGCTGCTCGGTTGGAAAGAATATGAGATGGAAGTCGTGCGTGACCGCGCGGACAACGCAATCATCATCTGCTCGATCGAAAATATTGACCCGATGGGCGTGCATACCGGCGATTCCATCACCGTCGCGCCAGCGCTGACTCTGACGGACAAAGAATATCAGATCATGCGCAATGCCAGCATAGCTTGCTTGCGTGAAATCGGCGTAGAAACAGGTGGCTCCAACGTACAGTTTGCGGTCAATCCCGCCGATGGCCGCCTGATCGTGATCGAAATGAACCCGCGCGTTTCACGGTCTTCGGCGCTTGCGTCAAAGGCGACTGGTTTCCCGATTGCCAAGGTCGCGGCGAAACTCGCGGTAGGCTATACCCTCGACGAGATTACCAATGATATTACCGGCGCAACGCCCGCATCGTTTGAGCCGACGATTGATTATGTCGTAACCAAAATCCCCCGCTTTGCCTTTGAAAAATTCAAGGGTGCCGAGCCGCTTCTCCACACGGCCATGAAGTCTGTGGGCGAAGTTATGGCGATTGGTCGCAACATCCATGAAAGCATGCAAAAGGCGCTGCGTGGTCTGGAAACGGGTCTGTCAGGGTTCAACTATATCGATGCGCTTAAGGGCGCTTCAAAGGATGAACTGTCTGCCGAACTTAGCCGTGCGACGCCTGACCGCTTGCTGGTCGCGGCACAAGCGCTGCGTGAGGGCATGAGCGTAGCTGAGATCCATGCGATTGCGAAGTTCGACCCATGGTTCCTCGAACGGCTTGAGGAAATCATCGCCGCCGAGAATGATGTTAAGACCAACGGCCTGCCCAATACGGCGGAAGCGCTCCGTCGCCTAAAAGCCATGGGTTTTTCGGACAAGCGTCTGGCCTATCTGGCGGTGGAATCGGTCAATGTGCGTCCGGGGATGGAAACCGCAATCCGCCGTGGTTCTGGCATCGCTATGCAAGCCGCTCGCGCGATGGCGGGTGCTGTCACTGAAAATGAAGTGCGTGCGCTACGTCATAAACTCGGCGTGCGTCCGGTGTTCAAGCGCATTGACACATGCGCAGCTGAATTTGAGGCGAAAACGCCATATATGTATTCGACCTATGAGGCGCCAAGCTTTGGCACGCCGGAATGCGAAAGCCAGCCCACAGATCGCGAAAAAATCGTGATTTTAGGTGGTGGTCCGAACCGCATCGGGCAGGGTATCGAATTCGACTATTGCTGCGTCCACGCATGCTTTGCATTGGCAGATGCAGGTTATGAGACGATCATGGTCAACTGTAACCCGGAAACGGTGTCGACCGATTACGACACCTCGGATCGCCTGTATTTCGAACCACTGACGGCCGAAGATGTCCTTGAAATCCTGCATGTTGAGCAACAAAATGGCACGCTGAAGGGCGTGATCGTTCAGTTTGGCGGGCAAACGCCTTTGAACCTGGCCAAAGCACTTGAGGCAGCGGGTATACCGATATTGGGGACATCACCCGACGCTATCGACTTGGCAGAGGACCGCGAGCGTTTTGCCGCGCTCATCAATAAGCTCAAGCTCAAGCAACCAGAAAACGGCATTGCGCGTAGTCGGGATGAAGCCATCAAAGTTGCTGACAGCATTGGTTATCCTGTCTTGATGCGGCCGTCTTATGTTTTGGGTGGTCGTGCGATGGAAATCGTCGATACGCAGCTGCAATTGGAAAACTACATCCAGACGGCGGTGATCGTCTCGGGCGATTCGCCCGTGCTCATAGACAGCTATTTACGTGACGCCATTGAGGTGGATGTGGATGCCTTGTGCGATGGTGACGAGGTTGTTGTAGCTGGAATTTTGCAGCATATCGAGGAAGCTGGCGTGCACAGCGGCGATTCTGCGTGCACCATCCCGCCTTACAGTCTGCAGGCGGACATCATTGCCGAAATTCGCCGCCAGACTGAATTACTTGCGGTTAACTTGCATGTGCGCGGCCTGATGAACATCCAGTTTGCGGTCAAAGATAATGAAGTTTACCTGATTGAGGTAAATCCGCGCGCCAGCCGCACGGTGCCATTCGTGGCAAAGGCAATCGGCGCGCCAATCGCTAAGATTGCCGCCCGCGTCATGGCGGGTGAAAAGTTGAAGGATTTGCCGCCAATCAACCTCGATATCGATTATATTGCTGTGAAAGAGGCTGTATTCCCGTTTGATCGCTTCCCCGGGGTTGACCCAGTACTTTCGCCAGAAATGAAGTCTACCGGCGAAGTCATGGGCATTGACCGTGATTTTGCGACCGCCTTTGCCAAATCGCAAATCGGTGCGCGGATGCCGCCACCGATGAGCGGGAAGTTGTTTGTTTCAGTAAAAGACACAGACAAGCCGGTTATCGTTCCCGCGGTCCGTCAAGCGATTGCATGCGGCTTCACCGTTTGTGCGACCGGCGGCACGGCAGACTATCTGTTGGCGCAGGGCATAGAGGTTGAGCGCGTCAACAAGGTCGCACAGGGTCGTCCGCACATTGTCGACAAGATTAAGGATGGTGATATCCAACTTATCTTTAATACAACTGAAGGTTGGCAGAGTCTGAAGGACAGCGAAGAAATTCGCCGCTCCGCGCTAGTGGGCAAGGTTTCGCAATATACCACCGCTGCGGGCAGTGTAGCAGTTGCACAGGCGATCGCCGCGCTACAACAACGGCAACTTGAAGTTCGGCCACTTCAGGACTATTATTAACACGAGCAGTATCTTTCCCCGACAATTGAACTGCATATCGGATGGTTTGTTATCATTCATCCGGTCGGGAACTTTTTGTGACGAAGGGTTTTTGCCTGATGGCGAGTTTTGAGAAATATCCCATGTTGGCCGAAGGCTATGAAAAGCTGACGACTGACTTGAAGCGCCTTCGTGATGAGCGTCCGATGATTGTGGAAGCAATCGAGGAAGCACGCGCGCATGGCGATTTGTCGGAAAATGCCGAATATCATGCTGCTAAGGAACGCCAGGGTCAGGTTGAGGCCTCTATTTCCGAAATCGAGGACAAGATCGGTCGTGCGCAGATCATCGACCCTTCAACATTATCTGGTGACAAAATCGTCTTCGGTGCAACTGTCAGCTTGATGGACGAAAATGATAAGCCAATTCGCTACCAACTGGTCGGTGAAACCGAAGCAGATGCAAAGGCGGGCCGTATCTCCTACAATTCGCCATTGGGGCGCGCGCTCATTGGACGCATTGTCGAGGACGAAATCGAGGTTACGGTGCCGTCTGGCGACAAATATTACCTCGTTTCTAAAATCGAATTTATCTGATCATGCGCTTCTGTTTGAAGCGCTGAGTGGCCTGATATGCAGTTTCCGCATGGCCCCGTTACAAATAAATTGGTCATCATCAATCTGGTGATAGCGGCTGTTTTACTGGTCCCGTCTTGGTGGAATCATGCCGTGATGGCGGGCGGATTTTTCCCTATCCGCTTTAGCAACGTTGCTGTGGCGTTTCCGGACGTCGGTTTTTTGGTTCCGACATATTTGACGCCGTTGTCGGCAGCTTTTCTGCACGGAGGCATAACACATGTGCTGATGAACATGCTGACGTTGCTGCTGATCGGCAAAATGGTGGAGCGCGTTTTGGGCGGCAGGCTGTACCTTTCCGTGTATTTCTTGTCTGCCTACGCTGCCTCCGCGACAGAATGGCTGGCGACGTTTATGGCATTGCCCTTATCCATCGACATGATGGCGCCAGCCATTGGTGCAAGCGGAGCCATATCCGGCGTTATTGGTGTTTACGCGCTGTTGTTTCCGAACAACAAACCGAAGGCATGGGGACCGATTCCCGCCGCTTATGCGCGGCCTTTCCATCTCACTTTAGCGTGGGTAGGTCTAAATCTAGCTTTGGGGTTTGTTGGCCCTGGAATTGGTGTAGCCATTGCAATCTGGTCGCATATTGGTGGGTTTGTTGCCGGATTGCTTCTGGCGCGGCCAATGTTGTTGTGGCGATACCGAACCGCGTAATCGACCCACCCTAGTTTAGTCAGCTTTCCGGCTGCAAAAGCTTATGCAAGTGCACGACGAGATATTTCATTTCGGCATCATCAACTGTTCGCTGGGCGGCGCCCCTCCATGCCTCCTCGGCACTGGCATAGTCCGGGAACATGCCAACAATGTCCAAATTTTCGAGGTCAGTAAATTTCAATGTCTGTGGGTTTTTAACGCGGCCACCAAAAACCAGATGCAATTTCGTATCGTTCAAAAAACTATCCTTAATTCTTTTCCTTGGCCGCTTCGGTGGCGGCTTGACCAGCGGCCCTTAACGCAAGAGCAGCATTGCTAACAAACTCTTTGAATTGCGCACGCACCGCATCGCCGTTGAGGCCGAGCGTGTCGACCTGGTTCATGCCAGCCAACTTTGCAGCTTCTGCCATTTTACGGGTCTTTTTGTTCAGCTTTTTGCCAGTTTTGCCCAAAATTTTTGTCTCGCGTTCCGTGCGCGGAAGAAGCGCGCCGACGATAGCACCAACGGCAATTCCACCTATTATCATCGCAAGCGGGTTCTTGTCGATACCTTCGCTTGTCTTTGCCTTGGCCTGGCGAGCGATAACCTTAGACTGCTCAACGCTTGAGACCGCGGTATCTTTGCCTTTTTCAAAGGCTGCCGTAGCTTTTTTACGCACCGCAACACTGGACTGCGCGGTTTTTGCCTTCGCGCTATCGGCTGCGGATTTGATGCTGTTGCCAATCTTGCTCATATATCGTTCCTATATCATTTGCTTTTGGGCTTTTTGATTTTACTTTTCCGCAGGCTAGAAATCCAACGGGAAATCGGACGGCGGGCCGCAAACAACAATACACCCACTCCGACTATGCCGAGAACGGGCGCATTTTGTTTTGCCGCTTGAACTGTTTCGCCTGCAACCTGTTTCGCTTGCGTCGTTTTACGTTCAACGAAACGCGCGAGCTGATTTCGCGGATTTAGAATATCACGCGTCACAGCCAAGCTGTCGTTGAACTTGCGCCGCAAATAACGCCGTTCTGCATTTGATAAAATGACACTGTCGCGGTCCGTAATATCCGGCTCTTCAGGTAAGATCGTCGACATTTTTCTCTATCTCCGGAAAGTAAACTTTCCGCATCCATTTTCGAGCCATTGTACCGAAAATGAGTCCAATGATTACAAAGCTGATCGTCACGAGCAAGGTGGCCCCTAATGGACCAATCAGATGGGATAATGTCAGCACTAGGCCAAGAACAAGTGCGATAGAGGCGCCGCCGAATGCGAATGCTGCGATGGCTCCGTAACGGAACGACCAGCTCAACACATGTCGGCTATAGTCAAGCCGTGAACGGTGATAGCGCATCTCTGCTTTCACCATCGCACGCAGATCCTCCATCACCAACGTAACCTGCTCGCTGGCGGTTGGTTCAATAGGCGGAGCATTGTCTTCTGCCGCATCATATTTGGGATCATCTGTCTTCATTGGACCCGCTTATCAATCATTGGCGGCATTTTGCAATGCCGCCCGTGTTTAAGATTTACGCGTCTTTCCCGCCCGAACGCACAAGCCGCGCCAGAACAAAGCCAATTGCGGCGGCAGCACCGATGGCGATAGCCGGGCTTTTACGAACGAAAAGCCGAGCATCTTCCGCAAGCGCGTCAACGTCCTTGGCATCCATTTTGCCGGCAAAGCCCTCAACCATATCGGCGGCGCTTCGGGCATAGTCGCCATATTGCTGCCCAACATTATCATCGATGGTGCCTGCGCTGTCGCGGATAAGCTTGCTGATGCTGTCAACAGCTTCGGTGGCGCGATCTTTGCCCTTCGTGGCGGCTGCGCGGACGCTATCGGTTGCTTGTGCCTTGAAATCATCTATGCCCGATTTGACCTTCGATTTGACGTTGCCAGCCTCACCCTTAGGCGGTTGTGTTTTTGCCACAGCCTTTGGTGCAGTAGCAGTCGCCGACTTTGCTGCAGTTTTAACAGCAGGCTTGGCAGTCGCTTGCTTTCTTGCCGACTTCTTTGCTGGCGCGGGTTTGGCGACGGCTTTGGGTTTTTGGGTTTCGGCCATAAGAATGACTCCTTTCTAACATGGGGTGGCGAAAGCGTATGTCTTGTTACGACTGATATTTGTCTTGCGAGTGCCTTAGACAACTATAGCACCGCAAATTTAGTTTTAAAATCGATATGTCGGTGCATCGTTGCCAAATCCTAAACACAAGGATAGACGCGCTGGCATATCCTTACACATACACAAACGGACTTTTTCTATGACTGCAATTCTCGACATTCATGCACGCCAAATTCTCGACAGCCGGGGCAACCCGACCGTTGAAGTTGATGTTTTGTTGGATGATGGCAGCTTTGGCCGTGCAGCAGTGCCGTCAGGTGCGTCGACGGGGGCTTATGAAGCCATGGAAAAACGCGATGGCGATGCGTCCAGATATATGGGCAAGGGCGTGCTTCAGGCTGTTGAAGCGGTGAATGGTCCGATCTTTGAAGCTTTGGTTGAGCTCGACGCCGAGGAGCAAGAAAATATCGATGCAGTGTTGATCAACCTTGATGGCACCGACAATAAATCATATCTTGGCGCTAACGCGATTTTAGGGGTCAGTCTTGCCGTCGCGAAGGCTGCTGCAGATGCGCGCGGCTTGCCTTTATATCGATATGTTGGCGGCGTAAATGCGCATGTGCTTCCGGTGCCAATGATGAACATCATCAACGGCGGCGAACATGCCGACAACCCCATTGATTTTCAGGAGTTCATGGTGATGCCAGTCGGCGCTGGCTCGATATCTGAAGCTGTCCGTTGGGGATCTGAAATATTCCACACGCTCAAGAAGGGTCTGCGTGAAAAGGGTCTCGCGACCTCGGTTGGCGACGAAGGTGGTTTTGCACCGAATTTGGCATCAACACGCGCTGCGCTCGATTTCATAATGGCCTCGGTTGAAAAGGCTGGGTTCAAGGC
>Ga0209769_1000113_pt1 | contig 30384 bp, 43 predicted proteins | sample LauGreSuBDMM15DN_2_FD_187569 | JGI IMG/M metagenome (GOLD analysis project Ga0209769, IMG submission 187569) | Freshwater lake microbial communities from Lake Michigan, USA - Su13.BD.MM15.DN (SPAdes) (version 3) | ecosystem: Environmental > Aquatic > Freshwater > Lake | place: Lake Michigan, USA...
GGTCGTGGTGGTGTACGAGCCACAAATAGTAGTACTAGTGCAACAAATGGTGGCAACGGAGACGCTGGAACTGTTAATACTGGTGGTGGCGGTGGCGGTGGAACTTGGCACTACTTAATCCAGGGTTACGGTGGAGCAGGCGGTTCAGGAATTGTTATTGTTAGATATCCAGAAACTTACACAATTACTATTGGCGCAGGTTTAACTGGTTCAACTCCAGTAGCATCAGGTGGTTACAAAGTAACAACCTTTACTGCTGGTACTGGATTAGTAAGTTTTGCATAATGGCTTGTAGAACAGGTTGTCCTACGCAAGACTGTGAATCATACGCAGACTGCTGTAAATCAATATCAATAGACAAGACAAGTCTTAAATCGTAATATGAAAATAGCGGTTTATGCAATTGCTCTCAATGAAGAGAAGCATGTCGAGCGTTGGGTTAATGCTTGCAAGGGTGCAGATGTTATTGTAGTAGCCGATACCGGCTCTACAGATAAGACTGTTGAACTCCTTAAAAAGCACAACGTGCAGGTACACACGATAGGTGTACAGCCTTTTAGGTTTGATGATGCACGTAACGCTTCCCTAACCCTAGTCCCAAGTGATGTAGATGTTTGTGTATCACTTGATTTAGATGAAGTACCGGACCCTGACTTCTTTGACAAGATCAGGACTCACTGGAAACCCGAAACCACTAAGGCTTGGGTAATGTGGGATACTGGTTCTGTATGGATGAACAATAACCGCATCCATTCCCGTCATGGTTATAGGTGGGTAAAACCCTGCCACGAGATCACCGTTAGATCATATCCCGGACCTGACGTGGACATAGTAATAGACACCACCGTAAAACACGTTCCAGACGATTCTAAGCCCCGTTCGCAGTACCTTGGTATGTTAGAGTGGGCTGTACTGGAAAGTCCCTCAGATTGCCGTATGGTGGCTTATTTGACACGTGAGTATTACTTCTGTAATAAGTGGCAAGAGATACTAGATACCGCCAATAAGATGGAAGCCCTGTCTGGTGGTTGGAATGTAGAGCGAGCATCAGTGTATCGCTTTGCTGGTCAAGCCTGCATAGAACTAGGTTTGCCTGATGCTGAGGAGTGGTTTCTTAAAGGAACTGCTATAGCACCAGATGAACTAGAAGCATGGCTTGGTCTAACTAACTACTACTACATTAAAGAGCGATGGCAAGAATGCTATGACGCTGCTATCAAGGTAGAAACTTTAACACCTGGAGATAACTATATCTCTGATCATCAGACCAAGTGGAAGATGCATGACCTCCTCTCCATGGCTTGCTGGCATCTTGGTAAAAAAGGTTCTGCTAAAAAAAATTCAAGAATTGCTCTAGAGTTAAATCCCGATGACTCTAGGCTTAAGGACAACTATAACTTCTTTGTTCTTAATACCGTTAAGGAATATAAAGATGCTAAAGCATAGTCATACTGGGAAAGTTGTTAATTGGGGATTAGATGAAAATCATAACTATACTGTTACGCTTTATGGGTGCACAGATTGTGACGAAGTTTTCCAAACTTCTCCGAGCAATGGAACTATAAACAAGGAACATTCACATACTACGTATGTTGATGGATGTTTTACTTGCAAGATAGAAACACTTCAATTATCAACTGGTGATGCCAATGGCAGTCTCGTTGCAAATAATTGGACAAATAAAAAATGGGACAGTGAACTAGACTTGTATAAGAAGGCAAGATCACAAGGTATCCAACCAGATGGAACAACCACCGATAAGATTCGTCAGGCTCTTGACGTATCAGACAAGACAGGACACGCATATGGCTCCGCACTTTAAAGGAAAAGGTAAATAACAATGGCTAAAAAGAAATCAGGCTGGGATGGTCTTTCTGCATCACAGCAGTCAAATTTTAAAGCAACTAACTTTAACAAGTCAATTAAGGTATCTGAATCAACTATTCAGGGATTACGTGCTGGAAAAACATTTGAAGGTAACGTAGCAAAGTTTAAGACTGGTGCTACTGCTGAACAGCGTGAGGCAATGAATCGTTTCTACGGTAAGTCTCGTGTTGATACAGCATTAGGTTCCTCAGTTGCTCCACTTAACAAGACCTATACTGGTTCTCCCGGTCCATCATTTAAAGGTGTTGGTTCAACTAACTACACATCTCCAAAGAGTGTAACTCCACCAAAGTCTTATACCTATGGACCTGTTCGTGGAAAGACTCCATATGTTGCACCAAAGTCAACTGGGAATGCCATTACAAATTCTGAAGAATTTAAAAATTGGAGTAAAGCAGCGGCTACTTCTGCTGGTATAATAGCAAGTATCTATGGACCAGGAAAGATTAAAGCACTTGCTGGACTTCTAAGAGGCTCTAAGGTAGCACCTAAAGTAGCACCTAAAACACCAATAGCACTTCCGGGTCGTACTACACCTAAGGCTATTGGTCCTGGTTATGCAGGTCCCAAGGCTCCTATTGCACTTGGTTCCGGTCCTGTTGGTAGGGCTGCTGCTAAAACTGCAAGTCTTGATGCTCAGTATGCTGCTGCTTCTGCACGCTCTAAGACTGCTACTCAAGCATTTCAAAAGGCTGTAAAGCAACAGCGTAAAGGTTTACTATCTTCTGGTGAAGTTAGGGCTGTTCAAAAAACTGCAGAACTAGAACGCATGGGTGTTGGTATTATTGCTAATAAGGCTCGTGCTTCACGTGGTCTTAAGCCAGTAGCAGTTAAAGTTGGTCCAGTATTCAAGAATCCTACTACTTCTCGATCCGTAGCGAAGCCCGCTGGTACTGGTAAAACAAAGGCTAATGATCTACCTACAAGTCAACCAAAGGCTCTTGGTAAGGCTCCTAAGACCGCTAAGAAGTCTCCTACACCTAAGCAGCGCCAAAAGGCTAACACTGCTGGTGCAAAGGAAATGCGTAAGGCTATTGCTCCTGGTTCAAGTCGTGTAACTTCTGCTGGTAGCAGATCACGTATTGGTGAAACTAAGACTGAGGCTACTCGTGCTCGTCTAACAAAGCAATTAGAAAAGAAGGGCGATACTTATCGTCAAGAACTTCGCTCTAAGTATGCTGGTGGTAAAAATACTGAGCCTAGTGCTTGGGAAAAGCGTGTTGCTAAACAAGGTGGCGGACCTAAGTCCGGTGCCTCCGTTACTGCTGCATCTAAAGATGCTGCCAAACGTGGTGTAGATGTAACAGTTGGTAAGTCGAAAGAAGCAATAAAGGCTGCAAGACCTAAAAAGGTTGCCAAGAAAGTTGCAAAAAAAACTACAACGAAGGGTAAGAAGTAATGGCAATGATTAAGAAATCCACACAGAAATACAAGGATGCTAACAGTGATTACAGCGTAAAAGTTTCCGCTTCTACTGTTTCTAAACTAAAGCAAGGAACTAAGGCTAGTAACATTGCTGCTGCTAACAAGCCTGGTGCAACTGCTGAATACAAAGAAGCGGTTCGTCGTTTCTATGGTAAGGGTGCAGTCTCCACAATAAAGACACCACCTAATATCAAGCAGACTGGTCCAGTCAACGAAAAATCAAAGAATCCAATTATCCAACGTGGCAATCCTAAACCTACTCAGTCTGAGATTAATTCTGGTAAAAAATCTAAGGCTGCATACGATAACAAAGTTGCTGCTAAGAATGCTATCGCCCTTAAAGAAAGCCGAATGAATCCAAAGCCTAGCCAGGCTCAGTTAGCCCGTGCTAAGGCTGCTAAGATTGCTGGTCAGGCTGGTGCTATTAAGGCTACTCGTACAGAGCAAAAGAAACCTACACAGGCTCAACTTGCTAATGCTAAGAACAAGAAGATTTCTACCAAGAAAACTGCTGATGCTTACAGGCAACGCAATAAAATTGCACGTGGTACCAATACTCCTAAAGACAAGATGAGCGGCGATCGCTACAAGAGAGGTTTATAATGCCTAACATTATACCAGCACGTAAAGCACGTAAGCGTGGAACTGTATCAAAGTACCATGTTGCTCAGAAAGACAAGGGCATTAGCCCGGGTCTGCGTTTAGAAATTAAGCGTCTAGGTACTTCCTACAGAAGTCAACAGAGCATGCTACAGCATTCTAAAGATGTAATCAAACAAGGCAAGGGTGGAGAGGGAGTTTACTAATATGATGAACAATGATGGCGGAATGAATTCGTCTCCACTAAGAATGAAGCCTTACCTGTCCGAAAAAGTAGTAGGACGAAAAAAACCTAAAAGACCTCTAAAGCAAACTACTCCCCCTATAAGTATGCGTGGTCGTCCAAGGGCTTCAAGAGGTCGTTAATTATGGTAGCAAAGAAAGACTCACGTTTAACACGTGCTGGTGTTTCTGGCTACAACAAGCCAAAGCGTACACCTACCCACCCTAAAAAGTCACACGTTGTTGTGGCTAAGGTTGGATCACAGGTTAAGACCATTCGCTTTGGTCAGCAAGGTGTGTCTGGCTCCCCAAAGAAATCTGGGGAGTCAGCAGCCTATGCTGCACGTAGACGGTCATTTAAGGCACGTCACTCATCTAACATTTCTAAAGGTAAAATGTCCGCAGCGTACTGGGCAGATAAGGTAAAATGGTAATGGCTGCTAAAAAGAGACTAGTTAAAAAGGTCTACGGACCTTACGAAGGTAGCAAAGAAAACGGTGGTCGAAAGATTTACGTTATTAAACGTGGTCAAAAAGCAACGTCAACTAATGCTGCTCGTCTAGATTACAAACGTGCTACCGGTAAATCCTTATCTAAAAAGACTCACGTAGATCATAAAGACAATAACCATAAGAATGGTAGCACATCTAACCTTAAAGCAATGAGCGCATCTAAAAACATTGGCAAGGGTAATAAGAATAGGAAAAAGAAGTAATGGCAACATTTGGCTCCATGACCGATGAAGTTGTACGTAAACTAGCAGGGTTTACATTACGTCAAGATCGTCAAACACATCTTACTGTTGCCGCTAGTGCAACTGCAACTAGTATTACTGTTGCTTCTGCTGCTAACATCTCAAGTGGTGTTATTCAAATTGACGATGAATTAATCTATGTAGATTCCTTTGACCGCAACTCTGGTGTGCTTAGCATCCCTCCTTACGGTCGTGGATACAATGGTACATCTGCTTCTACGCATCAGAATGGTGCACGCGTAACTATATCTCCTACTTTCCCTTCCATGGATGTAAAAGATGCAATCAATGAAACTCTTCTAGCAACCTTCCCCGCCCTATACACCACTGGTACACATACATTTACATACTCACCAGCAAAGTCCACTTATGCCTTGCCAGAGGAAGTCGAAAGCGTGCTTTCAGTAGCATACGAAACTATTGGTCCATCTAAAGAATGGGCTCCTATTCGCAACTGGCGTGTCGACCCTATGGCTAATACTGATTCCTTTAATTCTCGTAATAGTATTAGTTTATATTCTGGTGTAGAGACAGGTCGTACTGTTCAAGTATTCTATACGTCTGCCCCTACTGTTATGGATTCAAATGATGATGACTTTGAAATTGTAACTGGTCTACCAGCATCCTGTAAGGATGTAATTGTTATTGGTGCAACAGCACGTTTAACTTCTTACATTGATCCCGGTCGATTGACCTTTGGTTCTGCTGAGTCCGATCAACAGTCTCAAGTTGCTGGTCGTTCCTACGGTGCAGGAACTAACGCATCTAAATACTTACTTGCTCTTTACGACAAGCGTCTAGCCGAGGAAGCAAGAAAACTTAATGACCGCAACCCAATCCGCATTCACTTCACTCGATAGGTAAATCATGTCCCGTAATTATTCCTCTATTTCTGAAGAAAAAACTTTAGCAGCAAATGTTACAGAAGCATCAACTACACTTACTGTAAATGAGAGTACAACCGGACTTCCAACGGTACCATTTGTTTTTGTAATAAATCCTGATACTGCTCTTGAAGAAGCGGTTCTTGCTACTGTTAAATCTGGGTCTACTTATACGATTACACGTAACATTGAGGGTGGCGGAGTTAAATCACATACCATTGGACAATCAGTTCGTCACATGATTGTTGGTTCTGATTTACAGTTAGTACATAGTCATTTAGATAATACTACTACTGCACATGGAATTGATACAAAGGCACCACTAGCAAGTCCTACGTTCACTGGAACTGTAGTGCTTCCATCTGCAACTTCAATAGGTAATGTAACTTCTGCTGAACTTGGTTATGTTGATGGTGTTACATCTGCTATCCAAACACAATTAAATGCATTAACAAGTAGTATTGCTAGCATAGTAACTGTACCTACTGGTGTTATTAGCCAGTTTGCTGGTCCTATTACAAGTCCTCCAGCCCCTCCAACTGGTTGGCTTTTGTGTGATGGAACTGCGGTAAGCCGTAGTACTTATGCTACGTTGTTTGGAATTGTTAGCACCACGTACGGTATAGGCGACAACTCAACTACATTTAATCTTCCAAATCTAAAGGGTAAAGTTCCTGTTGGTCTTGATGCAAGCCAAACAGAGTTTAATTTACTTGGTGAAACTGGTGGAGTAAAGACTGTAATACTTGACATAACACAAATACCAGCCCACACTCATGCTGGTCAAATTGTATTTGATTCAGGTAATGATGCTGGCACTGGAAGTACTGGTGTGACAGCCAACGGTGTTGGCGATTCTCAACCTGCTGTTGGTACAACTGGTGGCGGATTGTCACACGATAACTTGCAACCATACATCGTAGTCAATTACATAATCAAGATCTAAGGAGCATAAATGCCAACTTATGACATTACAGAAGATGCACCGATTGATCTTGCCCTTCCATCAACTGTAGCAACTTTTGAGTTAACTGATACTGCGTACGATGTTGTTATTGATGATCTACCGTTTATTGTTAAGGTAAACAATCAAGACCCATATCGTCGTGAGACTGCTCCGTACAAGAAGGATCAGTTTGATAATAGCACTGAGCCGGGTGAGCAATCACTTACTGGTTGGTGGCTACGCTCACAGACATCATGGCATAACGGTGCAGGTGTTACGTTTTACGAACCAGGTACTGACTACGAACATGTAAGCCATAGGTTTGCTGATAGTCGTGGTGTAGACGTATGGACTTTTGGTGAAGCAACAATCTTACCAGAAGTATTTCATGCATACACAGGTGCTGCTGGTATAAATGCTGCTACTGGTAATAATGCTGGCACTGATGTACTTGTATCTGGTGATGCCAATGGTATACTAAAAAGAATTACTCTTAATGGTAACTCTACCGCTACAACTGCAGATTACGTGCATACAGGAACTTCTTACCCAGAGGGTCACAATGGATCAAACTTTGGTTTTACTTCGGTAACTACATCTGGTGGAAAGTACTATGCTACCTGTAGTGGTGCTATTCACAGAGGTACTATTGGCACATTGAATTCTGATGTAGTATTTGCTAGACATTCTGCTACTACAAATGCATTCGTTAAGTATGCTAAGGGATTTATTTTCTTTGGTGAAAACCATGTACTAAATCTTTTGGATGATAGTCAAGGTAATACTAGTGCACATACCGGAGCACTACCTGCTGGAAAGCAGTATGATTCACGAACACATCTTGACTCTACCTTTGTTTGGAATGACATTGCTGGTGGTCAAACACATATCTATGCTTCGGGCAATGCTGGCAACAGTGGTGAGATTTGGAAAATACCATTTGATGGTACGCCAACATCCACAAGCAATGGAACGTTACTTCCAGACCTATCTAGTTCAACTGTAAATGTCACCCTTCCGGATAGTGAGTTAGTTAAAGCAATTCACTTCTACTTGGGGTACTTAGTTGTTGGAACTAATAGGGGAATAAGAATTTGTCCGGTTGGTACTGATGGCGATTTAATTCTTGGTCCTTTATTAGTTGAAACTTCTTATCCAGTTAATGGATTTACTGAACGTGGTACATACATTTACGCTGCTACTAAAGCAGACGCTGGTGCTTACACAAATGCCATACTAATTCGCATTGACTTAACTCAATCATTTAATGATGGAACTTTTGCATACGCATTTGATCTCGAGTATCAGACAAACTTACAACCATCAAGTTCAGAAGCAACTGAAGTTTACAACCTAAATAATCGTTTAGTTATGGTTGTTCAGGAAGATGGGACTGGCGAACTTCAAGTTGAACATAGTTCACTTAAGCGTTCAAGTGGTTGGTTACAAACTGGAAAGATTCGCTATGGTACTATTGAACCTAAGTTCTTTAGGTACATTAACGTACAGTGCACCACCGGTCAAGGAGATACCATTACAGTATCAACCATAGATAGAAACGGTACGGAAGAATCACTGATCAATGTGTCTGAAGGTTTAAGTAATAAAGATATTCTTATTGCTTATCCATCAACTAAACAAGAATACATGTCATTTAAATTTACATTTAATAACGTAACAGATGATCAAGACTTGCCAGTGATGGAGGCTTATCAAGTTAAATCTACACCTGCAACACGTCGTCAACGCTTATACCAATACCCATTGTCATGTTATGATCAAGAAATGGATAGATTTAGTTCTGTCTTTGGTTATACTGGTCGTGCCATGGAAAACATTCAACGTATTGAAGGTATTGAAGAAACAGGTAAGTTTGTTACTGTAACGGATTATCGTATTGGTGAACAGTATGATGGTGTAATTGAATCAGTTAGTTTTACAAGCGAATCATCCCCCGATAAGAATAACAATGGCTTTGGTGGCTTATTGTTAATAACAGTTAGGAAACTATAATGGTTGAAATTGGTAAAAAAATTGCCGCAGCGTTTGCTGTGGCTTGTCTTGGTGTAATTGGTGCTGGCTCTTTGCTAGGTGTCGAGGTATGGAAGTCTGCAGCAATGGCAGGTATCGGTGCTTGTGCAGTTATTGTTGAAAAGTTATGCCGTGCATACCTTGAAGATGGTAAGTTAACTGCAAAAGAAGTAGACGAAGTCTTTGCGTCATACGAAAAAGGTTCTAAGAAGTAATTGAATAAACTATTCCGTATAGGAATTGTTTTATTTATAGCGACTATGTTCATGGTGTCTTCACCAACCAGTGCGTTTGCAGAACAGGCTATTGCCGATATTACGTGTGCTAAAGATGATGGTACACAGCAAACATTTTCTACTGGTTGGGATAACGCTAATCAATACTTTATTGATAAAGGTAACATTGCCCAACATTTTTGTGAAGGTGGGTATTCTAATGGCTACCCAATTTACGTCAGCGATAGCCTACCTTTAGATTCTCCATTGCGTTGGTACAACAGCATAGTTCCTGTCTTAGAACCTGTGCCAAGTCCTAGCCCTGAGCCAGTCGTAAGCGTTGAACCAACTCTGGACCCAGAGCCAACGCCAATACCTGAACCTATTCAAATTGAATTACCTCCTTTAGAGCCTATAGTAGAACCTATTATAGAACCTGAACTTATTATAGAGTTAATTCCTGAAGAAATAGTTTTGCCAGATGTTGAGTTACCAGAAGTAATAGCACTAGATTTAGTACCAGATTTAGTGCCAATTATTGAACCTCTTATTGAACTTACTATTGAGGAACTAACCCAAGAAGTTATAGATGATGCACTTGCTGACGGTGTACTTACTGACATAGAACGTGAACTTGTAGCCGATGCTTTGATTGAAGAGTTTGCTGGTGAGGCAATTACCTTTGAAGCATTGGAAGAATCAGGACTTGACTACGAGGACCTACCACCAGAGCAACCAGTTGTGTTAGAGAATGGTGTCGTATTGACTGCTGAAGTAGCAGATGCTATTGAAATATTTAACGACACAACTGAGTTACTTAACACACTATTCACAGACCCAGGTAAAGCATTGAAAGCAGTAAGCAATATTGGTGCAGACATGACACCACAATCACGTGAAACGTCTCAGAATATTGTGGTATCCGCAATTATTGTTGGACAAGTAGCACAAATTAGGAGAGTCAAGTGATGAACTGGCTAAAGAAATATTTAAAAACTATTACTGCAGAGACTTATACTTTCTGTGGTCTTGCCATTGCTTACTTTACACTAGAAGGCAGTGCTAAAAAAGTCACAGGATTTATTGCCGTATTCGGTTTCATTGTGTGGCTCATAACAATACCCCTAAGAGAAGAGGATAAAGACTAATGGCTTTACCAATTAAAGATGGCAAGATTACTTGCTCCTATAAAAAAGTTGGGAAGATGTGGTCAAAAGGTTACCACACAGGCGTGGATTTTGCAGTACCGGTAGGTACTGAAGTGCTTGCAGTTGCTGATGGCGTAGTTGCTAACGCTAACTGGGGCAAAGCATACGGAACCCATATCGTACAAGACTTGGGAGACGGAACATTCTTTATTTACGCTCACTTAAGCAAGTCACTGCTTAAGCCAAAAGGTAAAATTTCCAAGGGACAAGTCATTGGAAAATCTGGGAACACAGGCAATAGTTCTGGTCCTCATCTTCACGTGGAGCAGAGGTCAAATATTAAATGGAGTGCTGGTAAGGATCTAGATCCAAAGAAAGTTCTAGCACTATAAGTTATACCTTATAAAAATACCCCCCAAGGAGAAATCCAAGGGGGGTTATTTTTTATTTGTGCTGGCAGTAGCAGTCAGGATAACTGCACTTGGAGTGTAGTAACTCAGATACAGAGTTGTTACCTGATTTACTAGCATCACCAGCATCCTTACAGTTCTTGCACATCATTTACTTTTTCCTCATCATCTTCATCTCGATAAGCAGAGAATCCACCGAGTGATTTAACCATCTTATTTAGTGCTCGATTAGCCTGCATCATAGCCGCTCTAGCAGTAGATTTCTCTGGGGCAACAGTCTCATGCAGTGTAGCACCATCTAAATCATTACCATAGAACTGTGTGATTAATTGTCTTTCGCTATCAGATAATTTATCTAGAGCCTTTTGAATGTCAGCCATGTAAGCCATCCAGTCATTTGATTCTGCTGGTGGTGTAGATGTCTTACCACCTAAAGATAAAGCGTTCTCAAGCCTTGACCAGTCATCTAGGATGACAGCAGGTAACAACATCTTAACAAATTCTTTTCTATAAAAGAACATGTCAGAAGGATTGTATCCTTCAACTGCTGCCTTTTCCTTAGAGCAGTACGCTTGTGCAGCATTTCTAAGGGACTTAGCAACTAGACGGTCAACCGTCTTATTGTCTTCGCCATTCTCTGATTTCCAGTTTGAAAGTTTTCTTGGGTGAGTAACGAACCACATCCATACCTCTTGACTGATATCATTTCTATCAATCATTTGATATTTCTTTCCGTACTCATTTGAAATTTGTGACACCATGGCGGAGTATTCCTCCACCACGGCATCGTCAAACTTAAAACTCATAGACCTCACCCTCAACCACGAATGAACGACCGTTTATCGGTACCACCACCGGTGTGACATTACCTCTACGAACGTAAAGAATGGTAAACGCCTGTTGCCAGTTCGCACCTGTGTGCCCAAGGTAGGACGCTTGGCTAAGATCCATAAGGTGTCCGACCTCAACTCCGTAGAGACGATGACGAATCTGCCCGTTGTACCCTGTGTGTTCATGTTGTACCCCTGCCCGGTGCGTATGTCCACATACCACAGAAGCCCCAATTTTGCGAGCCAGAGCGAGAGCCGTGCCACCAGCGGTACGGTTGATGTTGCCTTCATCGCCATGTGCCAATACCCATCCTGGCGTAAACTGCCAGATTCTATCATGATAGGTAATCTCGTTTTCAGCGTAATTGAGAAGTTTGGAGTATTCAAGTTCCCGCAAAGATGCGAGTGCTGGTGCGTATTTCGTAACATAGTTTTCGATTCGGTCTCCATGATTACTCCTCATAGTATGGAATGGCTTATCACCGATGGCTTCCTTAAAGCCAACCATGATGTCTGTTGTCTTATCTAAACCCTTCTGGAGAGTTCCTGCGAACTCCCCAGCCAAGCCCTTGTTCCAACGTGATGGTTCAGGGCTATCTGCCTCATCACCAACGCAGAACAACTCATCTGGTTCATAGTCTGATACGAAATTCATTACTGCTTTTACAGCCCTACTGTCATGGTAGGGGATTTGCATATCAGGTATAACTACAATGCGCTTCATGTTAGGCTCCTTTGTCCCATTTATCTTCAAATACTAACATACCAATGATACCATAGTTGGCGATGTCTAGAAGTGTGTCGTAAATAGTTTCATGATTTGGTTCATTGCCAGTCTTTAGAAGGTTGGCAAGTCGTGCTATCTTGTCGTGTAGCCTTACAGCAACACCGTTAAGAGCACCACCCGGGGCGTTAGCAATGTTAGCAGGACCATAGTCCATGTGCTTCTTGAGCATTACATCCACCAGTAGGTCAGTAGTATCCATCAGGTTCCAGTAGAACTCATCATCATAATCTACGTCTCGTGGGTATAACTTGGAACCTTTATCGACATGCTTATTGCCGGGTAGTTGCTTGGGTCTAGGCTGATTACCGTAACCCCAAGGTTGGTCAAAAGTGTTACCAGATGGGTGATTACTTCCGTACGTTCCTGACTTGTCATCGTTGTTCTTTTCCATGCGCTTCCTTAACTGTTTCTCAAATTCTTCTAGGTCAGAATAGAACTCTGAGAACCATTCATCTTTCATTTTACTCATGCTGCAACTTTCTTTCTAAAGTAATCTGCACCCACTGTTAGGTACATTGAATTAACATCTTGCGATTCAGGCATGTTTACAATCATTACGCCTTGTACTTCTTGAGCAATCTTCTTTGCAAAATCCGAACCAGGCTGATCGCCGTCAGCAAATACGTAGATAGTCTCAAAGTCTTGGAGTAACCTTGAGTAGTGCCTTTTCCACGAGTTAGCCCCAGGAACCCCGATAGCCGGGATACCACATTTGTAGTTGAGCGTGATTGCATCTATCTCCCCTTCACATACTGCTATGTATTCTTCTGCTGTTAGTAGTGCATTTACATTGTATAGCCTTGTCTGTACGCCCGGCATACCCATGTACTTAGGTTCCTGTATGCCAATAGACCTGAACCTAATGTCCACCACACCTGCTGGTGTGACGTATGGTATTGCTAGCCGTCCAGCAAACTGTTCATAACCGGGAAGAGGATCTGCTACGAATCCTAGTCTCGCTGTATGAGCGTCCTGTAGAGTAAGTCCCCGTCCTACGAGGTATTCCTCCGCTTGACCTATTTCCTTTTGGTAGTGGCTTGTAGCCTTCTCCAGTAATTCTCTCTGCGAATGTGATAGCCTCACGGAAATCAATTCCTTCCTGTTCCATAATGATTGAATACGTATCGCCCTTAACCCCACATCCAAAGCAGTTGAAAGCGTTCTCATCTAGATTAACTGTTGCACTAGCGTGACTGTCGTCATGAAACGGACAGATCATCTTGCGCCAGCCTCTAAAGTTATTTCTTACCCTTCCTCCGTAATGCTCCAGAACTGGTTGTATAGAATGTTTCTCCATCTTCCTCCCTAATACCCTGCACCATGAATAAGTTTGTGCCAGACCTTGACAGGCATGGTAGCGTACCATTCCCCAACATCTGTTGTTCCCTTTTTCTTATGGATGACAACTCCACTCTCGGCTTTATCATTTGCTATCTCGACCTCAAGTTCTTTGAGCCATTGGGATAGTTCCATTCTCGCATGATTCTTTACCTCTATAACAACACAAGGAATACCAGCGATATCCCCGCGATCCAGAGTGCCGTGTAATGCCCGTCTTTCAACATGTTTTCTACCTTGTTCCTTTAGCCAATTAACAACAGCGGTTTCTGCTGATGTGCCTTTCTGTTTAGACTTACTCATCGTGCTTCCTCAAGATCAGCAAGATACATGTACTCAGGATTAAACTGCAACCATAATGGATCTTTACCACTAGGTGTAGCCTTACCATAACGATTCTTTACAGATGCCACAGCCATGAGTCCTGACTGTTGTCCGACAGTAAGGATGAGTGCTGGCAGTTGGTTAACCATTCCCTGTACTGCGCTACGAGGTGGGCAAGGGTCAGAGTTATATGACTCTTTAGTGTGATGCAGTACAAGTACTGCTGCATTAGTATCTCTTGCAAGAAACTTCAACTCCTTCATGGCGGAACGCATTCCACCAAATTCTTCTCCACCATCCATGGATACGTCCATTAAGTTATCTACTACGATCAGTTCAGGTGAACGACCAAGCATTTCTTCAATTGCAGTTACTTCATCATCAAGATCAGTAAGATTCGGAGCCGAATCAAATGACCAATAGATGTGACTAGCCAAGGAAAGTTTATCCTTAGCGTACTCAGGTCTCTCGGCTATAATCTTTTCAGCCTCAGACTGTGACTCACCAGTAATCATTGACAGTAAGCGCATAGCCATAGTATGAGCGTTGGTATCAGCAGACAAGTACAATGTTGGTACTTGCATACGTAATGCCATAGCCAATGCTAAGGTTGACTTACCAGCCCCAGGTTCTCCAGCAATCATACTTAGTTCTGATCTACGTAGAGATACTTGATTGTTCTCAAAGGTTCTGAATACCGATGGTAATGATTCACCACCAATCTCAGGTCTTCCTACGGAACGTGTTAATGTTTTCATTTTCCTCCTCGTCGTTCCCTTACGTGCTACGCTGTGGGTTTGCACCACATATGATTATCAATCCCGAATAACCACACATCTCCACGCCTTGCTTCAATGTCCCTAATGGTTGCGTAGCCATCCCTCTTCCCCAAGGAATGATTCTAGATTACTCTAGAAACTATACTGTGTTCCACTCTGGGTCTTTCTTAGTTAACCATTGTGGAGTACATTGACCCGGTGTATCTTTAGGTGTTGGACAGAAGTAACCCTTCCATTCACCCTTAGCACCGTTGCCCTTACGTGCAATCATTGGTCCATGTCCACAGACACGACCACCTGCAAGTGAGGCTGTTGGTGGTGGTACTGGAGCAAATCCTTTTTGCTCACCAGCCCACGCTTGTTCATTGACTACTGTGCCACCTAGCGCATTAACCACTGTATCGACTGCACTGTTACTGGGGGGCAACACCTGTGGTGTTCCTGTTAGCAGCGATTCAAGATCAGTAATTGATTCGTGAGCACCATTTGCAATGAGTGCGTTAATGTTTGCAATCAATTCATCAGCAGTATCGCCACGGGCTGTGACGATAGTACCTTTAGTAGTCTTAACATTAACTACGTAGTTCTTCTCTGTCATAGTTAACTACCTCTCTTGGTTGATTTTCTTGTCTTGCTTGGACCCTTGCCGAAGCCTACTTCGCCCTTTTTCTTGCCACATCCACATTTAATACACATACTTATTTCTCCTTATTCCATTGACATTGCTTCTTAAATCCACACATTACACAATGATTGTAGTTAGGTAAGAACAAGCCATCTTTACGAGCCTTGTCGAATCCTGTAACTATCTGCTCAATCATTTCTGTAGTATAGAAATCTAAATCAATCAGGGATGATGTTGCACCCTGACGTGCCATCCAGTACGTACCGTATTGCGGTCGTATTCCGAATGTCTTTTCCATACCCACAGCATAGATTGCTAACTGTAGGTCTGAAGATGGTGTACGTTGACCTGTCTTGAGATCGACTACGACTAATTCACCATCAGGTGTCACCATAACACGGTCGATAGCCATTTGGACTGGCACTCCACCTATGTCAGGGGTCATAACAATTTCAATGGCTGGGATACCACCCGGGGCTTCCCATATTCCCCAGTCTAGTCCGCTTGTGCGGAACTTAACCCAAGAATCCAACATCTCTCGACCGTTCTCAATCCACCATGATTCGTCCTCCTTGTTGGGATGAGCCTTAGTAGCCCTTCCTGCCGTTCTCCACAGTGCCGTTTCCTGCCCCGTAGAGGCAATCTGAGCCTCTTTTACCCTGTCCCACGTATCTTTCCACACTTGTTCCAGAAATTCTGGTGATGTAGGGTGACTCTCACGTTCTACGGAGGCTATTACTTCCTCAATAGGTATCATAGTCATTACTTACCTTCAATCTCATACAGAGCCTTGTCAAAGGCTTCTGTTGCTTCGTGTACAGATGACCCACCAACTAACCACCAAGAACCATCCTCTTTGACCTGAACAATCCGTGATAGGTAGTACTTCCAACCACAATCCATCCACGTTGACAACTGTGAGTAAGATATGTGACTCGGTAACTCGTATCCATTAATTTTTATTCCCATAACTATCCTATCTTTAGTAGTGGGGAGGGGTGTAGGTTCCCCTCCCCTATAACCAAATAGGAAGGAATTACTTGGTTACTGGTAACATACCTTCCCATCTTGTCCCTGTCAAGGGTTATGCCTTTAACGGCGTGTCGCCCCATAGAATTCGTACAATTTCTTGTAGTATTTAGATTCCTTGTACAACATATAACCCATATAGCCTTGCAGCAGGTTAAATATTAGTAATATACTTACCATATTGTTATCCAATTGTTACATCCCCCTTATGTCATTATTATTATACTTCTGTACTAAGTCTACAATAGTATTTACAAACTTAGAATCTTGGTCACCAAACCCAGCATCTACAATCTTTGAAGGGTTAATCCAAGTATCACCTAACTTAGCATGACCTTTAAGACCATTAGCCTTTGTATCGTGGTCGATAGTCAGGTACAAATTACCATCATCATACTCACCTGTCACCGCAATATAGAATTTAATCATTACATTTCTCCTGATTCTTTTAGTAATTCTTGTATTAACTTATCTTTATATTGTCTTTCTTTTGCAATATTCCTTGGAAGTATACCTTTTTCTAGGTATTTTTGGTTAAGAATACCCTCATATTCCTCTGCATGTCTCATTTTAAGCACTTTAGTGGCATCATATTGACATCGCATGTATACTTTTGCATACTCTTTTTCTTTAGGTGTCCTGCTAGTCATCGATATTTATCCCCATTTCCTCAAATAATGCCTTTTCCATGTCCTTACCTAGTTTCACATTACCACCTACCTCTCCAATCATATCATGAACAGCGTCGTATGCGGCAGTTAAGTCCTCCGCATCGACATTTACCTCCAATATTACACTATATATGGGCAAATTTTCCTCACTTTCTTGTATATTTCTACTTATATTTGGTTCTACATCTACATAATCACTAACATTTATCTCATCTAAGAGGATATTATACTCCCTCCTCAACTTATGTCTCTGCTCTGGAGACGTGCCACCCCAGAAGCCATGAGACTCATGCTTTACAGCATAGCCAAAGCACTTTTTCAGGAATGGACATTGGTTACATATTCTTGTTAGATACTGAAGTTGCTCTCTCTCCGTAGCATCAGTATGATATTCCATGAAAGGCTCGTGCAACTCCGACTGCACCACGAATTCATAGAAATAGTTTGTGTCGGACCCAGCACAGGACTGGGTTCCGTCATAGTCCGGGAACTTGAAACCATCGGAAGTGTCGTATACGATACCTTCGATGTTATTGTGTCTGATTTTCATTAGAACGGCTCCTGATTCGGGTCGATGTCAAATACCATATTCAGTATGTCAGTACGGCTTGAGCGTAAGTCACCATCTCTATCACGCAAATAACTGCCTGCAATACCTTCAATCATACTTACCATTCTTTGTAACTCTATTACCTTCATGACGATAAACTCATTACCTATCTTTAAGTAGGCATCTGATTCTATCAGTGCTTGGTTGTTGCCAAAGCGGTCAGTAGTTGTTACTGGCTTACCATCCTTGGGTTTTATATATAACTTAAAGTCTTTTGGCATAGCACCCCTCTCTGATTCAAACTTTAGTCGCTTGAACTTATTGGACTTAACAAAGAATTCGCTCATAACTATTTCTCCTTATTCTAGTATTCTACTGAGTATGGGTAGTTGATTAACTCTTGTGATGAACTAACCTTGGCGGCTGGCTTGTAACACAAGCAGTGGAAAGCATTCTCGAAGCAATCCAGACAAGAGTTACACGTAGTGCATAGACCGTCATCATAGTCATCTTCTGTAAAGGTACTTAGACATACAAAGCATTGAATGCCAGCAGCAAAAGCATCATAGTCATCATCATTCTTATCAATGACAGTAGATGATGAATAGCGACCAGCACCACCGTAGTAACCAGTAGTGCCGAATGCACTGCCCCAACGGTACTCGTATGAACTATTTGACCACCAGATGTTATCCTTCCAATGACCAAGGCTTTCATTGACAATGTACAGTTGGTCACGTAACTCTGGTGCGGTAGATAAGATAGCAATCTTACTACCATTAGCCCAATCTTCTAATGCATTCCAAGCAAATGGGTCGTCAAGGCTAGTAATACCAAGAGCGGGTAGCACATCTTCCGCAAAGATACGGGTATCAGAGCGACCGTCACCCTTGTCTGGAATAGGTAGCATACCATTGTGAGATAGTACTAGGTCATTACGACCACCCACACGGAATGAGTGATTGTTATCAAGGGTAGTAGCACCGTGAGTAGAGATACGTGCGTGGAAAGTACCAAACGCAGTAGGACTCTTATCTAACTCATCGTAGAATCTGTCAAGCAAGCGATCAGATTTCATACTCCGAGCGGTGGTGATGTGGTCTCCGTGGTGTACAGCAAAACTGTAACCATCAGAGTTATTAGAGCAAGCATTCTCTAGCAACTTGCGTTCTGGGTGCATTCCGGGTAGACATACCATTAGTAAACACATATTACTCTCCTTCTGTAGTATTTTGATTGAAGTAACTATTTAGATTTGGATAGTTTTCTTGGGTCGATACCCACTTGGTAAACTCACTAGCATTTAAGCCTTTCTTGCTAATGATTTCGTTGATACTTAACTTACGGGTATATTCTACACAGGCATCAGCAAATTCTAACGCTGCCTTAACCCTCTCTGGCTTGAGAGAGCCACGGAATATACGAATCTCAAGGGTCGCACGATTACACATGTTTACCGCCGTGTAGCGGTCATCTCCGACCCTATTCTTAATCTTTTCTGGCAACCTATACAACTCACTCTTGTCATACTTAGCCCAATGAGTATTGGTACGACCACCGATAGGTGACCAAGCCTCAGGGTTACGCATGATGAGGTGTATAAACTTAGCCTGATGAGATGGACTAATGAAAGCATCTCTTGCAACGTGAACGTGTATACCACAGGTCTGAGTATTCCAAGACCTGAACCCTATACCAGCCAACTCAGTCAACTTATCCCAAGGGAAGTTATCCTTAGCCCAAGCAAGTGTCATGGGCTGAGATACTATCTCGAATCCATTGTTTAGAGAACCGTCATACTTTAGTATGAGAGTGTCGTCTGCGATACTTGGTAGTAGAATGTCAACACCATCGCTGATGCTAGCATTCTTAGCCTCGACCTCCAACTCAAGACCAAGGTGCGTGATGGCAGCATAAGGGTGTGCCCAATTAGATTGGTTATCTTGAATAATCGTAGCATTCTTGAGGTCATCTTCTGTCTGATGCATAATGATGTGTTGCTTGAAGTTGTAACTATGAATGTGAGTATTGCCATTATCGTTATCATCATCATTCTCATGATAGTGCTCATCATCATTAATGTTTCTGTCGGTATCGCACTCATCGCAATACCTATAGTTACTATCGTAACAACTTTCGCACACGACACGGTCACCATACTCCACGTTGTTACCTGATTCGTTGTCGCAATCGTAATGATTGTCACAATCCTCACACCTGTAGAAGTGATTATCTCTACACTCTACACAGACAGTAACATCGTCTATGACATAACCTACTAGCCTTAGGTCAGTCTCATGCGACATAACAGATGGATTCTTTTCTTCACCATCACTACCCATGAAAAAGTAAGTGTAACTACTGTTGCCAAGAAAGATAGGTATGGCACTACCACAAGGGTCATCGCCACCATAACGGTCATACTCACATACCTTAGAGTGTTCGTGACACAGATAACCAAATGATGCATCTGCATCACTTTGACGTAAGAGATTGTAGACCCTGCTGTTAGGACCTATCTTTCTTAACTCACTTAATGGCTTAAGGCTAGTGTCTGTTGGTGTCAAGCCATTTCTATGGAGGCTATAACAATGCACACAGTAACCTTTCTCCACCTCAACAGAAGTATCGTGCACGATACTTTCATCGAATGGTATTACAGTTATGTTAGGCATAACCTAACTCCTTCCTGTTTGATGTCACACGACCATCGTGATGACATACGTCTATCTTACTACACATCATGTGCTTAGTCAAGCCCAGATGGTTCTTCAGTATCTATCTCGTCAGAAATTAAGACATTAAGGGATAACTCATCATCTTCCTCAATATCTTCATAGTAATCCTGACTTAGCGACACAGCCCTACCCCTTACAGCGTAGCCGTGTGCATCGTCATTGTATACAATCGCGTACATTTCAGTCATTTAATTCCTAGGTTCATGGTAACTTACTCAACTTTCCTTGGTTAATCCACTCGCGTTCGAGTTGGTCATAGATAGGGGTATCTTTATCAGTACCCGACCAGCCCAACTCTGCATGGCTTGCAGGTGTAAGCCCATTCATGTAGTCGCGCCAATCCTTAAGGAACGAAACCATTTCTTTTAATGTAGTACTCATACTTATTCCTCCTCTTGTTCGTTGTCAAGCACAGCAAACAACTCTACTTGACAGTTATTACATACGACCTTTACCAATGGGTAACTGGTCGAATCTAGGTGTGTCATCTGATGGTCACACATTGGAAAGCACCTGCGATGGCTTCATAGGTGCGGGGACAGGCTCAAGGTAAGAGCGTTGCCATTCGTGGTTTGACTTGTGATTATTCCACCAGTACAGGGCATTGGATAGGTGTCTAGTATTCACACTAGTCCACTCACACTCATTACACACAGCACGATAAGGCTCGTGCGTGAGTATGTCAATAGTGATTTCCATTACACATACACCTCCGTCATATCCTCAGCACACTCATCAGAGCACACATAGACCTCCCTATCCCCAATCATGTAGGGATAGTCGTCCTCGACACTCATAGCATCTTTACAAAAGAAACAATGAGCCACTAGATTCTGAAATAGAATTGTCATTCGGTCACCTCACTAATAGCATTCTCAACACGTTCGCGGTACTCTAGCCCGTCAGCACTATCGCTGATAGCACCAACAATTTCTAGAGCAACAAGATACAGACCAACCTCAAATTCCTTGTAGTTGATGCGTTTTTGGTCGTGACTTTCGAGCAGGGATATGATACGCCCTGCCTGCTTACTTGCATAATTAGTCATTGCCACCACCGTAAGACTTCCATAGTTCGTAGTATGAATAAGGGTCAATAGTGTCGTCTACGACACTCTCTTGAATCTCAACTACCTTGATAATGGTAGCATCGAAACGAGTTGTAACACGACCGCCCGAGGCAGGTCGAGACATAGGTCGCTTGGGAGTCTTACCCTTACGAGCATCTACGATAGATGTGGACTTAATCACACCACGAGTACGTGGCTCATACTTCTTGGCTTTCTGGGGGGTCTGACCCTCAGCCAAGTAGTTCCTGTGTTTCCTTGTCACTTCAGTTTCCTTTCTAAAAGTGTCGCACACGATACTTTCGAGTACGAGTTATACTTTCGTATAACTAACTGTCGTACCTCCAGTTTACTACAAAACGCCTGCTATGTCAAGCCCAAAGGGTCTTTAAGTGCTTCCCGGATAGTCTTTAAGTGACTATAATCCTGCTAGCCACACACACGCACACACACATACATACATAGTTTGTGGCGGGCGTAAGCACCCCTGCCTGTGGGTACTGGCTTGACGGTACTGATAGAATAGTAATAGGAAGTTGGATAGTCCAACAACCTGTTAGAGGAAGGTTAGTCACAATGACTACGAAACAGAAAACGCAAGAGGTAGTTACTGATGTAACTATTGCAAGCGCAACTGTCGTGTCGGATACAAGTGTCGTACACGATACTTTTAACGCTCACGATGTTGCAATTAAGTTGCAAGAGATTACAGACAAGGCAAACAAAAGTATTGCGAAAGAATTATACGCGGTGCTTGTGAATGTTGATGAGTCAAAGTCTGCGCGTGAAATTGCGCGTGAATGGTTAGAGATTGAAAACACTAACGCGCCGAAAGATAATGTTGATTCACTTACTGAATGGTTAGTGACTCAAGCGATGGCGTACAGAGTGTTTGCGGTACTCAATGCAAACAAGGCAACGGGTGAACGCACTACATTTGAAAAGTGCGTTAAGGCACTCAACAATGGCACCAATAAAAACGGAATAACGAAAGCATTTGCTAAGTCGTGCAAGGTTGGCGATGAGTTGCCTGCTAACTTGAAACTAAGTGAGTCGGAAACCGCAAGCGCATCAAGTCGCAACACTAAGTCGAACGATGACAAGATAGCGAACGACTTAGACAACTTGTTTAAGCACCTAGTGATGGGTGACTTGAATACTTTCAAGTATGTAAGTGTTCAATTAAGTAACCGAATGAAAGATACTAAAGCGTTACTTGAATCTAACGCTATCGCATTAAAGGCATAGTGCATTAAAGGATTACCCCGTACCGTAATTGGTGCGGGGTTTTTCTTTTTGTCTAATTGGTTGTGTATCTGCAACAAGGGGCAAGGTGGGTGGGGGTCGGTGCGGAAAGCCATGAACGAGACAGTCTGTACCACAAACAAACCTATCGTTTGACCGCACCAATGGTTAATTTGCCTTGTACTACCATATAATTACTCTGGTTTACATTTTTGCAGGTTGTTTAGTTATGCCTCTTTTTCATAATTGCTGGTTTTAAAGGGTTTTTAAAATATTTTTATATTATTTTGGTAACGAATCGTTACGGGGTATCTTGTAATGGGGTTAGTATATATGTAGGGTTTTTCTTACGGCAGTCTTTGTGGACTGCCTTGTTGTTATAGATGTTGTTTGAGAGGTGTTCCGGTGGCGGCAAAAAGCGGTGCAATGCACCATACCCGCGTTAAGCAAGCCGCGGACCAGCAAAGACTATTAGAACTAGTCTCTGAAGGTATTACCGCAGTAGAGGCTATCGCTATTGTAGGTCGTAAGCCCGAGGCTTTAAAAGAATGGCTTTCTGACCCTAAGTTCGCCGCAGCCCTTGAAGATGCCGCGACGATTGGATCCAATTCCATAGTAGCGTCTCTGGACTCTACATCTAAGTATACTATTGATTTTGCTACGTTTTCCGAAGAGTTCCTGAATATGAAGGTTTTTCCTCATCAGCAGGATTGGATTGATATCCTAGAAGGTTATGAACCATCATGGCTCCACGAGTCCATGGTTTATGAATTATCTGACCCTAACCGCCTCCTAGTAAACGTACCCCCCGAACACGCCAAATCCACGGTACTAACGGTTAACTACTCCGTATACCGTATCTGCATGGACCCTAACGTACGTATCGTTATAGCCTCCCAAACGCAGACCCGCGCCAAAGAATTCCTTTATTCTATTAAACAACGCCTAACTGAACCCCAGTGGGCTAAGTTACAGCAAGTGTACGGTCCCTCAGAGGGCTACAAGGCTACTGCAGACCAGTGGACCCAGGACCGTATCTACCTCGAAAGATCATCGGGGGAAAAGGACCCTACTGTTCAAGCCTTGGGTATTGGACAGCAGATTTATGGTACCCGTGCGGACCTTATCATCTTGGATGATATTGTTACAACCAGTAACGCCCATGAGTGGGAAAAACAGATGAACTGGTTACAGAAGATGGTTGTTACCCGTCTCGGTAAGAACGGTAAACTCATCATTGCTGGCACGCGCGTATCGTCCGTAGACTTTTATAAAGAACTCCGCAACCCAGACCACTGGGCTCAGGGAAGAACCCCATTCACCTACTTGTGTATGCCAGCCGTATTAGAGTTTGCAGATGAGCCCGAAGATTGGGTAACTCTGTGGGAAGCCTCTGACCGCCCTTGGGACGGTGAAGATACAACCCAGCCAGATGAGTATGGGTTATACCCTAAGTGGAATGGACGACAGTTATACAGGCGACGTGGCGAGGTATCCGCTTCCACGTGGGCTCTGGTATACCAACAGCAGGACGTTGAGGAAGATGCGGTGTTTCCACCGCTAGTGGTCAATGGGTGCATCAATCGTATGCGCAAGCCCGGACCTATCCGTCCTGGAGCCCCCGGTCATCCATCAGGCGGTCATTGGACTATCATTATGGGTCTAGACCCTGCTATGTCAGGTAAGACCGCGGCTATCATGTATGCTGTTGATAGAGATACTGGCGAACGCATGATCTTGGATTGCTACAATATGGGCGATCCTACACCACAGAAGATTCGATCTCTCATTGAAGACTGGGTAGATCGTTACCGACCCGTAGAAATACGCATTGAAATCAATGCACATCAGAAACACTATGCCCTAGACACAGAATTCCGTCAATGGCTCGCCTCTCGTGGTGTACGCTTCAGTGAACACTTTACTGGCAAGAATAAATGGGATACTGCATTTGGTGTAGCGGCTATGTCGCAACTAATGGGTACCTTAAGAGACGGTAAGTTCCAAGAAGATAACATTCTTGAACTGCCAGATAACGTAAATGAACACACAAAGGCTTTAGTTAACCAATTAATCACCTGGAAGGCTGATACCAAGGGTCCAACCGACCTTGTTATGGCTTTGTGGTTCTGTGAAATTAGAGCACAAGAGATGGTTCGCGCAGGAAGTAACGTGCGACACCACATGGATAATAGACATATTACAAGAAGGCAAGCAAATAACCGTATGGTTGTTAATCTTGACGATCTTGCCGAGCAACGAGAAGTAATTTTCTTATAAGGATTTTGATGTTAACAGTTGAACAGATTTCAGACAAAGTAGAGGTTCTTAAGCAACGCTACTTTGAACGAGATAGCCGAATGAGCATTGTTCTCGATGTACGTCGTGGTAATATTGATGCTGTCGCACCTGATATGTTCCCTGAAGGCTCTAGTAAGTCAATGGTTGCTAACTTTATTGACGTTGCAGCCCGGGATATCTCAGAAGTTCTAGCCCCGTTACCTTCATTCAACTGCTCAACAGTTAATGTAAACAATGATCGCTCTAAAAAGAAGGCTGATAAGCGTTCTGTTATTGCGAACAACTACGTACAGAGTAGTCGCTTGCAGACACAAATGTACGTTGGTGCAGACTGGTATTTAACATACGGCTTCTTGCCAATTATTATTGAACCAGACTTTGAAAATCTTATGCCACGAATTCGCGTAGAAAACCCACTAGGTGCTTACCCAGAGTTTGACCGCTACGGCAGAATCGTGTCATATACCAAAAGGTATCGTAAGACACTTCGTGAACTCATTGTAGAGTTCCCGGAATACGAGACCCAAATCCTTGGACGTGACGGACGTACAGGAAAAGACCTTAACTCAATTATGGAAATGATCCGTTATGAGGACAAGGACCAAGTAGTTCTATTCTTGCCAGAGCGCGATAATCTACCATTACGTAAGGCTAATAATCCTCTTGGCAAGTTAATGGTCTATGTTGCACGTCGTCCAGGAATTGACCCAGAAGATCCACGAGGACAGTTTGACGATGTTATTTTCCCACAAATTGCTAGATCGAGGTTTGCCTCTCTTGCAATGGACGCAGCAGAAAAATCCGTTAACGCTCCATTCGCTGTTCCTAACGATGTCCAAGAGTTCGCATTCGGACCAGACTCTATTCTACGATCTTCAAACCCAGCAGGAATCCGCCGAGTAGGACTTGAACTTCCTACTGCTGCTTTCACAGAACAATCAATTCTTGAAAAAGAAATCCGTATGGGTGCAAGATACCCAGAAGGACGCTCAGGAAACATTGATGCAAACATCATTACTGGTTCTGGAGTGCAGGCACTTCTTGGTGGGTTTGATACTCAAGTTAAAGCAGGACAACAAATCCTTGCTGAGGCATTTGAAGAAGTTATTAGTCTAGCCTTTGAAATGGACGAGCGTCTATTCAATAAAATGAAGAAGATTACCGGAACACACTCTGGTGCTTCTTACGAAATTGAATACCAACCGTCAAAGGATATTTCTGGCGACTACACAATTCAAGTACGCTACGGTCTTATGGCTGGACTTGATCCTAACCGTGCCCTTATCTTTAGCCTTCAGGCTTTGCAAGCAGGACTTGTATCGCGCGACTTTGTAATGCGCGAACTACCTTGGACTATGAACGTCTCTGGTGAACAAGAACGTATTGATATTGAAAAAATGCGAGATTCTCTTGCTCAGTCACTATCTGCTACCGCACAAGCAATTCCGCAGATGGCATCACAGGGACAAGACCCATCTGAACTTATTCTTAAAATTGCTGAAGTTATTAAAGAACGTCGCAATGGAACTAACATTGAAGATGCTGTATCCAAGGCGTTCCCTACTCCTGCCCCTGTAGCACCTCTTGCACCTGCTCCTATGCCTCCTGATCAAATGATGGCAGCAATGGGTGGAATGCCTGAGGGCATGGCTCCTGAGCAACCTCTGGCTGAACAAGTAGCCCCTGGTGGTCAACCACCTATGGGTCTAGAACAGATTCTAGCCGGTATGGGTGGTGGAATGTAATGGCAAATAAACCATTAGATCCAAAGGGTGTTCAAAACTTTGTAACTGCAGCCCGTAGAACAAAACTACAAGCAGACCTTGCTAAACAAATGAGACAAGATAGAAATCTTGCTAAGGCTGTAAAATTAAAAAAAGAAGCCAATAGAAAGACCATTCAAAAAAGGGCTGCTATAAATAAGCAAAAAGCCAGCAAGGGCGGCGGCGTAATACACGGCGTACAATTCGGAAAGACAAAGCCAAAGGGTAAATAACATGACTACAATCGTTGGCGTTGAAACCAAGAATGGTTTTATTATAGCCGCGGATAGTCAGACCACTGAAGGCGAAAGAGCATACATAAGTAGAGATGTTCCAAAGATTGTTAAAGTTGGCGATTACGTAATATGTGGTGCAGGTACTAGTCGTTACTGTGATATAATAACATACGGCTGGGAGCCACCAGCATACGATGGCACTAACTTATACAAGTTTATGGTATGTAAGTTTATACCATCAATGCGCAAAGCGCATGAAGAAACAGGATACACCTTAAAAGAAGACGAAGGTGCAGTATTCCTAGTTGGTTTAGAAAATAAACTATTTTATATTTGTGAAGACTATTCGGTTCTTAGAAGTGACAGTAAAATGTATTCTATTGGAACTGGTGGTAATTGGGCACTTGGCGCATTATTTGCTGGTGCTACCATAGAAGAAGCAATGAAGATTGCAATTAAACTTGATATTAACTCTGGGGGAAAAATCCAGATAATCAGACGAGGAGAATAACATGGCAAGTGGAGGCTACCGCCCACAGCGAGTGAACACCGAAGCCGTGGCAGTTTCTGGTCCTGGAAAACTTTCTCAGCGTACCGATATGGTTCCAAGTGGTGGAACGTATGGTAGTCGTAAGGCAACAGAAGAAATAATGTCTGGTGCTCCAATGCCATCAGGAACTAAATCTTCTGGTCCCACACCTCAGGTTTCAACACCTACTCCTGTTACTGGTCTATTTGAACCATCACAGATGCCGGGTACTCCTGTAACCAATGGTTATCCATTTGGTCCTGGTGATACACCTGAACCACAGATTCCTGAAAAGTATGCAATGCTTCGTTCTTACTCAGATAGACTCGATACAATGGCAGCGCAAGCAGATGCTCCTGAAGCATTTCGTCGTTTCTGGGACTACACGAAGACCCTTGCGAAAGGCTCTTAATGCTTTTAGCAAAACACATAGCAGCATTTACCAATGTATTTGGTGAGCAAAATGCTGAAGTTATATTACCTTTTGCCTCAATTGATTGGCAGTCGGAAGATGACCGTAATCAATTTCTAAATGAACTTATTGATTTAAATGATGGTCAAAGAATTGGAGAGAGATAATGTCTTTTTCTAATCCAGTAACTAATTTTATTGACAACCCAAATAATAAGTTTGAACAAGCCAAGGGACAACTTGGTGACAAATTTATAGAAGCAGCACAGTCCGAAAGAGGTATGAGTGTTTTAGAAGCATCTCAGCCAACACTTGGGGTTCTAGAAAAGTTATCAAGGGGCTACCGTAACGTAGTTGCTCCAGGTCTTTCTGCTATTTTACTTATGGGAAATACGGAATATCGTAGACAGAATCCTGACGAAAGTATTCATGATCTTTATTTTGGTGCTCGTAAAGATGCTATGGCTAGTGTGTCAGATAACCCAGCAGAAGAATGGCGACGTGCTATTTCTCCTGGTCGTGTGTTAGTTGCTAATATTGGTCAACTTGCTGGCGGATTTAGAAACAAAAAATTTGGTACTGAAAAAATTGATTGGTCTAATGCTAAAGAAGTAGATTCTTATTTTAGTTCTGGCTCAGCACAGTTCTTTTCAGGTATTGCAGACCTTGGATTTAACTTTCTTGATCCTGTTATATTTGGTTCAAAACTAGGTAAAGTTGCTCTTGTAAATAATCTTGTTAGAAACAATAAGAGCACATCTTCCCTAGCAAAAGTTGCTGAAGATATAGCAGATGCTCGCGCCGGAAAAGAAAATGGTTTAACTGAAGTTTTTAAACATGTTGAAGAAAACATGGATAACTTAGGATTAGTTGTTGGCGGAAGTAAATTTATTTCTAGATCAAACAACCCGGATCGTTTAGGTCAAGCATTAATTGACGCTAACCTTGTTGGCGGACGTGCGCTAATGGCAGATGTAGTTGAACTTACAGTTAGTCCTAGTGATAAACTTAGACAAAAATTTATTGAATCTTACCCAGCAATATCTGCACAAATTGATGCGTTCCAAGGACGTAGTGCAGCAATGGAGCGTTCCATAAAAAGCCTTGGGGAAAAAATTTTTATTAAGCCTGAAATGACAAATGCTGAAATTAAAGCAGCAAATGAGGCAAATGAAAAAATTATTAAAAAGAAGTCACAACTAGACGAAACAAAAAAACAAGAAGAATTATTAAAGGCTAAAGCAAATCTTGGTTTAGAAGAAACAATAAATGAACTTGGTACAGTTGGACCATTGTGGGCAAAGTCTGCTACCATTGAGCGTATTAGTCGAGAGACACAGACAAAGGCTTACAAGGGAATATATATTTACGCCGACCCGGTAACACAGGGAAACATAGTGCGACAAGTTGCTGACTCAACTGGTACATCTGCCCCATTTGTTCGTGCAGTTATGTGGTTAAGTCCAAATAGTATTTTAAAAGAACTTCCATCTGGATTTGCTTGGACCGGTGGCACTGCTTCTACGCGATCAGCAAATGAAGTTGTTTCCAGAATTCGTCGTGCAGGAAAACTTGGAAAGTTAAGTGTAGCAGAGCAGATGTCTCTGGATTCACAGTACCGTGGACTAACTAGCAAAAATGAACGTTTTCAATTTCTTGAAGACCTAGAAGCACGCTCACTAGAATCAGTTATTTTAAAGCACGCTGGGCGACCTATTGATGAACTTCCACTAGAACAACGTGAACTAGTTATCTACTTTGCACAAAGAATAGTTAATGATACAAAGCGCGCTAAACTTGGTAACATAAAATCAGTAATTGAAAAGAACTACACAGTTACCGATGCAAGTGGAAATCCAAATGCCGTTCATTATTTAAGTGCCATAGTTGATCAAATGGCAATTGACCATGCTAAAGAAATGCGTAATAGTACTAAGGTAATTCCTGCGGATCGTAAGGCAGCAGAAGAAACTTTAAAACAAACCGCTATAAGTCAAACACAAATTCCAAACATGCACATGGCAGTTGACGTAAAGATGTTTGATAAAATTCTTTCTGAAAATGTTGGTGCAATCAGATATGCTTTAGAAGCAATTATTGATCACGGTGCAACTAAAAAAGATTTAACCGAAATTCTTGATGCTGCTAGAAGTAGTGCACTAGAACCAGGTAGTGGATTAACAACAAGTATAATTAACACTAAGAGTGTTGTTAAACCAATATATCATACATCAGTAGATACGCTAAGTGCTTACTATGCCTACGTATGGAAACCAGTTACTCTTATGAGTTTAAAGTACACCTTCCGTAACGTAATTGAAGGTGAACTACGTACAATAGTTTCCATGGCTGACATGAATACTAACTATGGATATGCATGGTCAACAATGCTTCAAGGACAGTTTTCTGGTATTACACAGGCTCCTAGAAACATTGCATCAAATACCAAGGTGAGAGCACGTGCTAGATTAAATGCAAGAGCCCTTAGCGAAAAAAATCTTGAACTTAGCAATCAACAAGAATTGATTGAAAGAAGTCTTAGTGGTTCAAAAACTGCTCGAAAGTATGCAGAAGAAGTGCGAACCAAGGGCATGAGTATTGCAGATCAACAACAGTGGCACGCCACCGATGGTGTGCATT
>Ga0209769_1000116_pt1 | contig 30140 bp, 34 predicted proteins | sample LauGreSuBDMM15DN_2_FD_187569 | JGI IMG/M metagenome (GOLD analysis project Ga0209769, IMG submission 187569) | Freshwater lake microbial communities from Lake Michigan, USA - Su13.BD.MM15.DN (SPAdes) (version 3) | ecosystem: Environmental > Aquatic > Freshwater > Lake | place: Lake Michigan, USA...
CTTTTTAGCTCGTTTTGCACGGGCTAATTTGGCTCGCTTCTTAGATCGAATCAAGCGTTCTTCTGGTGTCTTATGCGATGGATGTATGTACAGTCTATGTGTGTTAACATATATTTGAAAATTGTTTAAAATGGCTTGAAGTCGGTTGGGGTTAATCAAATTCCTAGCCAGATTGTTTTCCATGTGTCCAATATAAGCGTTGCACCCTCTATGCAGTACTGCCCGAATGTATCCTGTCTTGTGACAGTGATCTAGCACAGCTTCTTCTGGCAAGACCTGTTCATTGCATATAGCGCATAAGCCTCGCTGTTCAAGCAAAATTTGCTCTCGTATGGGCTTAATATCTCGAAGTTTTAATTTAGTCAAATATCTTCTCGTCTTGCAAAGCCAGCCATGAATGTGTTTTAGATCCTTTTAGAATAAAAAAACATTCATAGTCCGGCCGCCATTCCGCATCATCAGCTTGATGTAACCAATTGAGTAAAAGATTCTTCTCTATCAGTTTGAGCATGTCTATCCTCAAATATTCTAACGGCATCTAGTTCCTTGATCAGTTGGCATAAAGTATTTACTGTTTGCTCTTGTGTTTGTGTAATTTCCGAATCAGCTAGTTGTGTGTTGGCTTTGAGTTGGCTTAGTAAAGACATTGTATTCCTAAACAACAAGTATAGCAAACTTAGTGTTCTATTACAAATCCTTTGATTAAACAAGTCTATAAATATTCAATGAAAAAGAAAATTGCTGTCTATGCTATTAGTTTAAATGAAGAGTCTTTTGTTCAAAGATTCTATGAGTCCTGCAAGGATGCAGACTTGATTGTCATTGCTGACACTGGGTCAACTGATGGTACAGTTGAGCTTGCTCGTAGTTTAGGTATCCAAGTCTATACAATAACTGTAAGTCCTTGGCGCTTTGACACAGCTCGTAACATAGCCTTAGGATTGATTCCTAAAGATATTGATATCTGCATTGCATTAGATCTAGATGAAGTAATGACTCCTGGTTGGTACGCAAGCGTACAAAACAACTGGAAGAGTGACATTACTCGCTTGCAGTACAGATTTGACAATCAAGGCGATATCTACAACTGCACCAAGATACATTTACGCACAGGCTATCAATGGCGGCACCTAATACATGAAATGATTGAACCTGATGCTCGTATGACTGAAGTCTGGGCCATCACCGAAGACATACTTTCAGAGCATCATCCGGATCTGACTAAATCAAGAGGACAGTATTTGCCCATGCTGAATGCCAGCATTGCTGAGAATCCTTATGATCATAGAGACAGTTGGTATTTGGGCAGAGAATTCTTTTATCACCAGCAATGGCTTAGAGCTATCAAGGAATGGGATAGATACCTAACCTTACCTGGTGCTACTTGGCATCATGAGCGTAGCTTTGCTCTGCGTCATATGGGGCGAGCTTACATGCATCTGGGTCAGCATGAACTAGCACTCAAGCATTTTAGAATGGCTGTAGACACTAGCCGTTTGATCCGTGATACTTGGGTAGATCTAGCACAGGCCTGCTATGAACTTAAACAATGGCATGAATGCTATTACGCGGCCACACAGGCTTTGACCATCACAAGTAGAGAATATGTGTTTACCAGCACAGGTGAGCCTTGGTCATTTAAAACTTATGACCTAGCGGCATTATCAGCTTATAACCTAGGACTGCGTGAACAGGCTGTTGCTAATGGCACACAAGCTCTTGAACTAAATCCTGATGATGCTAGATTGTTTAACAACTTAGAATACTATTTGGCCTTGGCTATTAAGTCCTGAAGACTATTGCGTGTTTCTGGAAATACTGTTCTAGTCAAATGAAACATTTGCTTTTGGCTTAGAAATCCTCTATTACACCAAAAGTCATACAATTGATTGATGTATGGATTATCGGAACAGTTATCCCTGGCTGCTAGCCAAATTTCTAACCATTCTTCTTCTGTTGGTGCATAAGCGTAGTTACTGCGTTTTAATATATCCTGGATTGCCATTGTTTTTCCCCTTTTGAGTAGTTTAACATACTTGCGTATAGATGCCTAGCGAACTGGTTTTCTTGAGAACCGTAGCAGTATAATAGTAATATATAGAATAACAGTTAAGCAAGGTCACATGTCCTCATACTTGTTCCATTCAAGTTTGATAGAGTAACCAGTAGCTCTCCTTACTTCAAGTTCAACATCTAAAGGATCAATGAAACCATCACTACACCAGCCATCATGTATCCAAAGACATTTGATCTTTCTCTTACGCAATAGCTTACGAATCACATCACCTACTTGATTTTCAAGTTCTCTGTAAAGCTGACTCTTTTCCTTTGAACTTAACCTCTGAGAGATCAATACTCCATTTTTATTTGTCACATACCTCTTAGGGAATTCCTCTTTAAGAACTTTCCATAAACTACGGATATCTGTTTGGATTCCTTGGAATACAGGATCATGCTTGAGATTAGTAATTGCGTTATATGAGTAGTTCAAACTTTGAAATATCTTACCTCCTTGCCAGCAGGTAACAACTCCTCCTTGGAGAACTCCATTGATTACTAGTTTGACTTGACTGTTAGTGATTGCACAGTTAACAGCTATTTGATCACGGATTGCTGTACGGTTTAGGTTATATGCATCTAGGTCAGGTAGTGCTAGGTCAGGTGCTAGTTTTCTTGCTTTTTGCACTAGGAGATTTGACGCGGCGGCCTCTATGTCATAATGGTATCTGTAACCCTTATTGGCCATTAGACTACCACGGACTTGCTTGGGGATGTATTGTAGGTTATTGTATAATCGATCACTCTTTTCAAGATAATCAAAGTCACCTGTTTCTAATTGCTGTTCTTGCAGATCCGTTAGCTTGGGCATGTGATTAGCCAATCCAGCGGCTTGTTCTACAAGTAGGATACCGGGTGAATTTTTTGTATACTTCTTACAAGTGCCTGTTTGTGCATTGTAGTAACTGTCTGCTTCTATTAGTAAATGCTCTTTAAGGTACTTGCCAAGAGGTCTACTGGTATTACCAAAGTGACGGTATAGTTCATTACGACTAATCCATACTTTCTGTAAATCCTTTGTATATAGTGCTACGAAACTCAATGCTCGTTTTGTAGTTGCTAGTACACGAGGATCAGAGAACTTAGGAGTATATTGTTCCATTGTTATTTCCTTTTGTTTAGAAGATTACTCAGCCATTTCATCTCTCAGTGTATTTATAACACTCTTTGATTATACACTTAAAATCTGGTAAAAACAAACAATTTGACAGCCAAAGAAAAAGCCCACTTATAGCGGGCTTTGGAAAGGGTGTAGGGGAGTATGAGAATATGTCAATGGCTGTAGACAAAAGAAAAGGAATACATGATACTATACTAAGGAGCACCATGCAACATAACTTATTGCAAGTTATGTGTTCTCCCCTACACTTTTATTTATTTGTATCTGCGAATAATTCCATCATTAGTGACTGTTTCACTACAGGGTTGATTAGTTGGATTTGGTACTGCACAAATTGGTTTGGGTTTTGGCTTTTCACAACCTTCTACTCGAAAGTATTGAGTATAAGCTACTTGTACGGCATGTCCTCCAGAAACAAATCCTTCACCATCCGGGCTAACATAACGCTTACAAGTATTACAGCGTGTACGCCAATGCGGCAGCGGAGTTTCACAATAGCGTTGTTCAATAATTTGGTTAGGTATAATGTCTCCGCAACCCAATTCACAACTTCGATGTTGGTCTTTTATTTTAACCAAATCAAAACCCAATGTTGGATTATCTGTAATCTCAACTGGCATTTGATATTCTTCACCAAACTCATCTACTTCTGTAATGTACTCAATCGCGGCTCTATGGTTAGCACTTTTGATTGGCTTACGATCTTTGAGTTCAGCAACTTGTTCGAGTCGCGCTCTAAATTCATCTTTGTTCATGCTCATATTTAAATATGAGCCTTAAATTAGACCTTAGATGTGAAGCCATTGGTCTATGTACTCTGCGGTCTATAAACAATAAATTATTTTTTTGGTACTGAAAAACCACTGAAAAACCTAGCCTGCTGACATCAACAAGCTAGGTAAATCAGTGTTCAAAACCTAGATGAGTCTTAAGCTGAACGGTTCTCTATCTTAACTCTAAAATTTCTAGCATCCACAAGTCCATCAGTAGTAGTTACTTTGACTGTGACAACATAACTTTTACCTAGTTGTCCATTTTTAAGTTCAATGTAAGTCTTAGTACCTTGTATGCCTGAAGTTACTCTTAGCAATGGGTCTGGATCATTTACACGAGCTTGTATTGAATAAACGGCTGTGCTTAATGCGTCGCCTGTTGGCAACCATTCATTCCATTCAAATGTATAAGTTAGTTCAGCTTCTGGGTCTTTGGTGATCCATAAATTTTGGTTGATTACTTCAAATCCTGTAGTCATAATTGTTATCCTTTAATTGTATATGTTCTATCTTCGCCAGCAATAGTCCATAATCTGTTATCATTTTGTATAATCCAAACTCTAGTATCTGCCGGAATAATCCAAGTATCACTGTAGTCTAAGTTAATAACTCTACCAGTAGATACTTCAAATGCACCAACAACTAAGTTAGCAGTAGCTCGCTTGACATTACGAGTACTAGCAAACAGAATTGATGTTGTAGATAGTGATGCACGAATAATTCTGCTTTGGCTAGCATTAACAACAATGTTGGCTTGGCAACTTATAGTTGCAGTACCATTTCTTCTTCTTGTTGCTGTTGTAGATAATGTAGCAGTAGTTGTTAATGTTGCACTAGTTCTACTTGTCTTTTGGTCAACTGTTAGTTTACTTGCGCCAACAACTAAACTTGCGCCAAATTGTTTAATGCTTCCAATAGTTGCTGTTTGTGTTGCTGTTGTAGATAATGCAACAGCAGATGTTCTATTTCTAACAGCACTAGATGTTAATACGGCTGTTACTGATAATGAAGCACTGTCACCGCGTGTTCTTGTATCAGCAATTAATGTTGAACCAATGGTTTCTAAGCTAACACTAAATTGTTTAACTCTAACTAAGTTAGCTGATAGGCCACTAGTAGATGTTAACGCCGCGGTGAATACACCAAACTGTTTAGTTGGAATAGAATTCAAGCTAGCACTAGTTGTTAGTACTGCACCAAATCCTCTTGTTCTAACATCTACTGTTAATTCACTGGCATCTACTGTTAAATTACTACTAAAGCGTTTAATTCTTCCTAAGTTTGCTGTTATTGCGGCAGTTGTATTAAGAGTTGAACTAGTATTAACAGCCTTGGTAACATTGGTATTTAGGCTTGCAGTTGTTGTTAAAGCCGCCGGAGTTTTAACAGTTTTATTGGCATTGGTTACTTGTGTGAATATTGCTGGAACAGTTGCACTACCATTTCTAATTGGTGTACTTGGATCATCATTAAAGTCAGTATCAAAATGCAATAAGATACTGGTGTAATCATTATTTCGCCATGGTGCGGTTGGAACTGTAATTGTAGTATCAGTAGTTACATTGATTAACTCATCAGTCAGCATTACTTCGTCAATGTAATAATCAACAGGACGAGCATATTGACTTTCAGCGACTGAGCTTGAACTACCAACAATTAATGGACCTGTATTGGTGCGCCAAGTTGTATTACTTGTACTTGTACCATAAGCAACCCTAGTACCATTAATATATCTTGCGTAATGGCTTCCATCATCTAAAAAGCGGTAATGATTCCAAGCACCATAATTAAAAGCACTACTATCGCTACGGAAACTTGTATCAAAGGTATTAGCAACGGCTTGGCCTGCTGTTGGAGTAATACTAATTAAACCAAATATTGTAAAGTCAGCAGGTTGGCTATCCACATAAAACCAAAAGTCTAAAGTCTTCCAAGTAGTCCAGCCTGGTTGGTAATCATACCTTAAGAATGGTTGTTGATTTGGAACTTGATAATCATAGATAGTCCAAGTAGCCGCATCTGTACTGGTATAGTTACCTACATGCCATTTTGAATTAGCGTAGATTGCTCGGGTAGTTGAACTTGCCCAAACACCGTTAGCACGGTATAGTATATTATTAGTTTCAATTAATGGAGTTGATCGTACAGTCCAAGTAGTTCTATTAGTACTGGTTAAGATAGTTGTAATAACACTATTATTACTATAAGCAACCCATAGACTGTTAGCATAGGTAATGCTTAATAAATCAACAGAGGTTCCGCTAGTCTGCAATGTCCATGTAGTAATATTTGAACTGGTATAAACCATACCAGCAAGACCACTGATAACCCAATTAGTACCATCTGTTGCAATGTCAGTAGGTTGTTTGCTTGTTCCACTGACTATAGTTGCATTAGTCCAAGTTGATCCGCTGTTAGTACTATAATGATAGTGAATTACATATCTGCTGTTACTGGTTTGTAAGGCTTCAGCAACTACGACCATATTTGCGCCGGCGACAGCTGATGACTTAACTACATATCCACTATAACCTGTTAATGTTGGGCCGCTAGATCTTAATGACCATGTTGATAAGTCAGAACTTCTGTAGACATCGCCTGTTTGTAATAAAATTACATAAAATCCATTAACATAGTTAATTTCATATATGGTTCCGCCAATCGATGAGTTAGACCAATTAGTCCAACTAGTACCATTAGCACTGTAACTAATATAAATTGAACTACCATCACTACCAATGACAAAATACATGCCATTGAGGTAAGTTAATTTATTAATAGATGCAAATGGCATTGTAATGCCACTACTAGTTTCTGTCCAATTAACACCATCTGTACTTTTATGCAGATAAATGTTAGTATCATTAAGGTTTTGGTTATCTAAGCGTAAGGCAAGATATCCAGCTGATCCATATACAGGCCCATGACTTAACCCATGCCCTGAACCACGAGCCTCAAACTTAAGACCATTGTTAAATTCGCCGTTATTGGAAATTAAAATTGTCATTATAGATCCTTATTCCGGCTGAGCCAAAGTAACCTTGGCATAGTTTGGATACAAATCTGCTTGCAATATTGCACCTGTTGGCGCAATGATCTGTCCTTGTACTTGAGCAGTAACACCTATACGGATGGCACGGATAGCTGTAGCTGTTAATGTTGCTGTTGTTGATAAACTAATTACTTCATTAGCTGTTACTCTAGCTGTTAAGGTTGATGAAAAAGCCGCAGTAACAGCGGCTTGATTGTTTCTAACACGGCTATTGCCGATAGAGATTGTGAAAGATGCATCTTCACTTGCACTAACATGGAATACTCTGCTGGCACTTGTTGCCACACTGAATACACTTGCAACAGCAATATTATTACTTCTTATTCGTCCTGCTGAGGCAGTTAAGGTTGCGCTGGAAGTTAATAAACTTTCATCATTGCGTATTGGACGAGCTGTAATATTAGTTGTAAATGCACTAGTAATGGCTACAGCCGCTTGCTTAATAACTCCGCAAGTTGCAGACATTGTAGTACTAGTTGAGATAGAAGTTTCAGCATCGGCCAGACGGACAAAATAACTTTCGTCTATGTAGCCTATCTCAAAATAACTAATATCTTGTGTCATTGGTTGTCCTTAATATTTCATAATCTTAACTGTATACTTGCCGTTGGTAGTATAGCCCATGTTTGCTTGGAATGAGTTAGCATTAGTTCTAAACATGAAAGTCTTTGAGGCCGCAATGGTAAAATGTGTTTGGAATTGCCAATAAGCATATTTGTTTACACCACTAAATGCCATTTGGTTACTGGTAATTAATGCGGTATCTACGCTATCAGTTACATTACGCAATCTAAAATCATAGCCGGCTGATCCATTTGAAAATGTCCAAGGAAGTTCTAAAAAGTATGTGCCAGCGGGTAATGTAAATGTATTTGTTGATACACTAACTCCGCTAATACCGCCAGCAGTTGCTAATGTCCATGATTCACTTGTGCCTGTTGTGCCAATAGTGATATATTCTTGTCCGCTATGGATAAGGATTATATTATTGCCACCACCACTTGCTGATGCCCACTGAACACCGGTGCCAGTTGATGTCAATACTTGTCCACTTGTACCATTACTACCACCAGCATTAATAGGGCCAGCGGAGATTTTTAAACCATCCGCACCAATTAATAATCCCCATTTATTAGTAAGTGTTGTATTAGTACCTGCTACTGGGCCAGCGGCAATATACATTGTTGCGGCATCAGTAACTGTAATTACATTAGTACTAGACATAACTGGTGCGGCAAAGGCATTAATATGACTTGCAGCCACGGTACCAGTTGTTGAACTTGTATCAGTAAAAGTTGCTTGTTGACTGCGAATATTAATACCAGTAGTAGTCCAAGCAGTTGAACTTACAGAACCAGTTGTTAATAGTAATTTAGGCTTATTTGTAGCACCAAGGCCAGCTATACCTGTAAAGTAGCCTAAGTCAGCAGTTGTTACACCTATTGAAGTATTATTAATTGTTGATGCCGCAGTTGGGTTAATTGTTAATGCACCTGCTGGGCTAATAGTCACGGTGCCCGTACCAGTTGGACTAATAGCAATATTAGCACTAGCTGGACTTAATGTAACTGTTGAACTTGCTGTAAGTGTAGTAAAAGCACCTGTTGCTGGAGTAGTAGCACCCACAGTTCCGTTTAATGCTCCAGCAAAGGCTGTTGAGGTTAAAATATTTGTTGAACCATTAAAACTTAATGCAGAACTATCAATATGGGGTAATTGATTACCTGTTGATGCCGCGCCAACTAACACTGGATAAAGTGTAGTATCACTAGTATTACCATCTGTTGTTGAGATGTTGATGTTGGTAGCACCAGTTGCTGTTGTAGCAGTTGATGCCGCACTAACTGTTAGAGTATTAGCCGCAGTATCAACCCAGTTAGTACCGTTGTAAACTAAAACATCATTTGTTGCGGCTGCTGTAATTACAACATCGGTTAATCCATCTAATGTTGTTGCTCCAACAGTTCCGTTACTTGCTGAAGTAATACGGCCTTGGGCATCTACCGTAATATTTGTTGCTGTATATGAACCTGCGGTAACTGCGGTATTGTCTAAATTGATTGTTATTGTATCTGTTGCTGATGCGACTGAACTTAATCCAACACCACCTGCGATTGTTAAGGTATTACCATCACCAACAGTTTGGCTTGTACCACTATCACCTGCGGCAGTAAATGATGTCATGCCGCTACTAGCTGCCGACCAAGACATAGCACTGGTACCGTTAGTTGTTAGTACATACCCGTTGGTACCTGTACCTGTTGGAAAGTCTAATGCTCCAAGAATAATTTTACCTGTTGCTGGCGCTAAAGCAATGTTTCCACTTCCATTAGGGCTAATATTAATATTACCATTGCTGACTGAAACAATGCTGTTGCCGTTAACATCCAAGGCTCCACCAAGTTGGGGTGTTGTATCATTAACAATATCACTACTACCACCTGAGCCATTTGCCGCGGCAGTAATACGGCCTTGTTGATCAACTGTAATGTTGGCCGCTGTATATGAACCCGGTGTTACCGCGGTATCATTTAAATCTATAATTAAGGCGTCAGCAATAACTTGGCTAGTTGTAGCAACGCCTCCTGAAATTTGGAATGACTCATTAAGGCTATTGGTAATTGAACCAGTATCCCCCGTGACTATAATCACAGCGTCATTAATGTTTGTAAAGTTGTTGTCTAACTCTGTACGAGTTAATGGACTACCCTTTGTTTGTCTTGTTACTATTACTGGCTTAGTCATCGTTTTTCCTTTGTTATAAACGGGATAGTAGGGACCGAAGTCCCTACCCTTGTTTGCCTATACTTCTATCTTATTGATATAATGGAATCCAATAAGCCGCCCCTGCGATTGTCACTTTACTCCACTTGGTAGGAGTATCTAATGTACCTTCAAAGTATCCAGTATCATAAACAGTTGGAGCATCTGTCGCTACAGTTGTAGTGAAGTTTGCACCAGTAGCACCAGTAGCACCAGTAGCACCTGTAGGTCCTTGTGATCCAGTTGCACCATTAGATCCATTAGATCCATTTTGGCCAGTAGCACCTGTAGCACCAGTAGCACCAGTTGGTCCCTGTGCGCCCGGAGCACCTTGCTCACCAGTAGCACCTGTACTTCCAGTTACACCTTGTGAACCCTGAGCACCTGTAGGTCCTTGAGCACCAGTTGCACCATTAGCTCCAGCATTACCTGTAGCGCCAGTAGGCCCAGTATCACCTTGAGCACCAGTTGCACCAGTAGGTCCTTGTGCGCCAGGAGCGCCTTGCTCTCCAGTAGCACCGGTTGAGCCTGTAGCACCAGTTGCTCCATTGCTTCCGTTTGTACCGTTAGTTCCGTTAGTACCTGTTGCACCTGTTGGTCCAGTACTTCCTGTTGCTCCAGTTGCACCTGTTGAACCAGTTGCGCCTTGAATACCACTAGCACCTGACAAGTCAATTACATAAGAATAGGTTGCGCCATTCCACAAGTATAATTTACCTGTTTCAGCATCTTGAACACTACCAGTATCAATTAAAGCAAATTGGCCAGCATTGATGCCTGTTGGTGCTGTGTCTGCTGTTAATGCGGCAACACTTGCGTAGGTCTTGGCAATAATAAAGCCCATACCTGTATCGCCCTGAGCACCTTGTGATCCAGTAGCACCAGTACTACCTGTAGGGCCTTGTGCTCCAGTTGCGCCAGTACTTCCAGTTGCTCCTGTAGGGCCTTGGGCACCCGGGGCACCTTGGTCGCCAGTTGCACCAGTTGAACCAGTTGCGCCTGTTGCTCCATTGCTTCCGTTATTACCAGTAGCACCTGTACTACCAGTAGGTCCTTGTGAACCTGTAGCACCAGTTGCGCCTGTATTACCAGTTAAGCCTTGATCGCCTGCTGGTCCCATTGGACCTTGTGCGCCTGTTGCACCAGTGCTTCCAGTACTTCCAGTTGCACCTGTTGATCCAGTTGGGCCTTGAGCTCCGGGAGCTCCTTGTTCGCCTGTTGCACCAGTAGCGCCAGTAGCGCCAGTAGCACTATAAGGAGCATTGATTGTAATTGTTTTTGCTGTGTTGTCACCTGAGATTGTGACATTAGAGCCTGCTACAAAATTAACGGCACCGTTAAGATCGCTTGTTACAGTTGTGCCGCCATTAGCTTGGAAGCCAACGGTTGCGTCTTTTAAGTTTGTAAAATTATTATCGCCTTCCGTACTTGTTAAGGGTGTTCCCTTGCCAGCACGGGTGACTATTAATGGTTTTGTCATGTTTCGCTCCTAGTTAGGTTATGACGATTAATCTAAGCTAACTGTTAAGTTGCCTGATGTAATTTGAAAAGTATCGCCTGAATCGATTGTCTTACTAGTTGTAACAGCACCATAAAATAATTGGTTGCCTGCACCAGCAGTTGCACTATCACAAACAGCGATATGCGTAATAGTACCCCAACTTGAAGTTGCGGCATCAAAAGTGACTGTTGAATTACTTGCGGCACTTCCACTTGAAGCGGCTGCAAATGTTACTGATTTACGAGAATAAGCAGTACCTGAAGTTCCTACTTCAGCAGTAAAGCTACTTGCTTCACCTGGATCTGCTGTGAACAATGCTACATAAACAGTTGTTGGTTTGGTAAACGATGTTGTACCTAATGCGTGATCTAGAAGTTTAGCTTCTAGGTAATTACTGGCTGCGCCCATATTAATTCTCCTTAAGGGTTATATTTGGTTAATAACTTGCGTTATGCGATTCGCACTAGTATTTAGTGCAAACTTAAAAAATCATTGAAAAAAGGGGAAAAAAGTTACCACTTGCCTAATGGACATTTCATGAGGGGCACCAAAACTTTTATCTTCATGTTACATCCGCATTGCTGGCAAGTTAATGTATCTTTAATTAGACTAGGACAAGTACTACATACCCCAAGGCGTTCTAAGCTCTTAGGGTATTGTATGTAATCGGCTAGTTTTTGAATAGCTATATTAATTTCCATTAGCTAATTAATTTAATTACAATTATACCATGTGCTGGATATGACTTAGGATTAGAATTATCAACTGCACCACATGCACCATGTCCTGCATCACGAGGATATGACCAAGTTGAAGCCTCATCTAAGTTCCAACTACCACCAGCACCAAGTTTACTAGCACCTAATGCACCTAGTATAGTACTATCAATACCGTAGGCTTCAATATTGCCACCAAAGGCTGCGGTTGTAGCATTAGTTGGATACCCTGTAGTTGATGCCCCCATAGCCCAACCATTCTGTCCAGCACCACCACCCGAACCACCAGTACTAGCATTACCATTTATAATCTGTGATCCGGATCCAGCGGTATGGGTTGTTGGAGCTCCACTGGTTCCATTTGATCCAGCATAAGCTGTCAAGCTAAACATAGTTGTATCTGTAGTATTTCCAACAGTATAACCATATCCCGTATTAGTTATAGTAATACCGCTTTGTTCTAGTACGCCACCACCGCCACCACCAACATAGTTACGAGTACTATTATTATAAGTTGCATTACCTCCAGCCCCAACTAGCAATACTGTTGCATTAGGAAAATAACGCAATTGTTCAAAAGTTGGAGTCCAAGTACCTGTACCAGCGGAGTAAAAAGTAACTAAGTCAGCCGTTGTCCGTGTTGTACCTGAATAAGCTAAACTATAAGTTGAACTGCCAATAACTGTTGCGCCTTGTTTAAGTGTAACTGTATATGTTCCGCTAGTTGCAAAGTTCTTAGTAGGATAAAATTTAATAGAGTTAGAATTAACTGAAGTAGCAATAGCATTTCGTGTACCTGTTAAAGTTAAGGTGCTAACTGCGGCGGCTGTACCTAATCCAAATAGTCCATTAGCACTGGTTAGCTCATATGTATATGTGTTTGAACTGTTTAAGATCTTTGGATAATAATTTGGCAATGTTGAACCAAAGCTGTACACAGTATTACCTGCGTAAGTAATTGTTTCAATACCATTAAATCCATGCTCGGTGTTGAATGTTAGCACAGTTGTCTTTGTATTAACTCCAGGGATAAACAAGTTAGTAGCACTATTATAATACGCACCTTCATCAATAGTAAAGAAGTATTCATTTTCATAATCTATGTATGGAACGCAGTTAATAGTAATACCATTGCCTGTTAGATCAGCATCTAATCCGTCATAGAATGTATGTATAAGTGTATTTGATGATCCTACTAACCAAAGTTTAATACCTTTGGTACGGTTGGTACGATTATCAGTACTGGCAATAGGCGTTGTAGTATTAGGGAATGTAATGACAGCATAGTTATTAACATAAATGCGCCAATCTTGTAATGCAGTAGCAATACCACCAGTAGCAGTTGTAAAGTTAAGTGCAGTTGTTGAACTAATACCAGCATACGGTAATCCACTACTTGAAGTAAACGCTGTAGAACCAATCTTAATATAATATGCTGTGTCACTATCTAATATGAAAGTAGTATTGATAGTAACAACACTGCTAGAAATGGTAACACGGCTATCAGTTACATTGATTCGATAGTATAACTCATCATCGGCACTGGTATAGATATCAATATTGCCAGCTCCTTTTTTCATATTCTTATCAAAGGTTAAGGTCAGTGCAGTTGGATTGACATTGCTAGCATTATCAGTTGGACTTGAACTGACTAATACTGGCGCAGTTCCGGTTGAAAAAGTAATAATGCCGGATCCCACGGCCGGACAGTCAAATCCATCATAGTCACGGAATGCATCAGCATCAACAGTAAAGTAATAACTAGTGCTGGCTAGTTGAAGTGCACCAACAAGGTTAAAGCTAACACTATAACCGCTACCTTCAAGGTAAACATCTGTTTCCGCTACATTAAGTGTTTGAATAAGCACAGCGCCCGTAGTTTTATAAAACTTTATTGAGCCAGTATTCTTAATAACTTTTCTATCAAAGTTTAAGGTAACCTTAGTGTAATTTTCGATATTACTAGTACCACTAGTAGGAGTAGTATCAACTAATACAGGACCAGTTGCATTGGTAGTAAATGATAATAAATCCGGAATTGCTGGACAAGGCTGTTGATCGCCACCGTCCTCATGCACAAAGTCAGCTTGAACTTCAAACCGATAACTGGTGTTCTTTTGCCAAGCGATGCCAAGCGCCGAAGCATCTATTTCTACTTTTGTTCGAATGCCCATTAAGCAACTCCTTGCGTGTATGTTACTGCTGGACTATTGCTAGCTACTGTAGCTACAGTTGTCCCTGCACCATTTTTAATTAATACATTACCTGCACCGCCTACAACAGGACGATCAAATGTCATTGCAACGGGGCTTTGTTGTATACTACCTCCGGATGGTAAACTTGCTACTGATGCCCCCGGCCCTGCATCAACGGTAAATGCAATAGTACTAGTATTAGTTACTGCCGGATTTAAATTACCACAAGCATCTTTAACAACACCTGACTCAATAGTGACATAAACACTTGCACCTACAGCAAAGTCTACGGTAGGATCAATATACAAGTAATTACCGCTTACCCATAATAGTTCACTAACCTTCTGAGCAGTAAATGTATCATTAGCATCAATAGTTTGTACTAAACTACTGTTTGCATATATTTTAACTTTACCAGTAGTTCCTAAAGTTAATGTATTACCAAAGTTAACACGGATATCAGTTTGTCTCGAAGCTTTGGTTAATTCACTTCCACTAAATTTGCTACGGACACCAAAGCTGACAAATGATAATCCTGAACATCCTGCAGGCAATGTTTCAAGCGTGCCAGTTAGATCATAAGCATTAGGATTATCCCATGGAGTATTAAAGTTCCATACCCTAGGATCACTAATAGTAGGGCTTAAACAACCTTGTGCATTTTTAACAACACCACCATCCATTAGAATATAATAGTCAGTACCTTTGGTTCTATCAGCAAATGGAATTTTCATTAAATTCTTATCAATCTGTAAAGTACTAGCGGCTTTAGTATCAACTAATGTACCATCACTCTTATAAAGATAAATGTTACCTGATCCTTTAATCAAATTAGCATAAACGCCACCACCGTACTTGACACCATAATAACCTGTAATAGGCGCATGGTCAGCTGAGTAATATCCACCATTAGCTGTGTAAGCATCTTCGGGATATGATTCTGCATTTGAACTTTTATCTGGAGGATATAAGTAACCTTGTGTTAAGAAGCAAGTAGTTGCAGTATCACCACCAGTGCCGCCAGTACCTCCACCACCGTCAGTAGTTCCGTTAATTGTTACTGTGATATTATTACCTGAACCTGTGACAGTTACTCCATCACCAACAAAGTTAAGGCTAGCAGTCTGAGTTGTTAAGGTATTGCCTTCGTCTTTAGTAATAATATTACTGGCAACTACAAGACTTCCACCTTGAGCACTACCTACTAGATCAACGCCAGTCTTTTCATTAAACAGGTCAAAGATTTTATCAAACAATCCGCCTGCACCAGTGTTACCACCAAACAAACTATCTAAGTTATTCAATAATGTTAACAAGCCAAGGCCCATTAACTGTCCACCAATGCTTACTGGTTCGTCGCTGACTGTATCAGCAACAACAATTGGTACATAAGCAATTAATCCACTTGGATCACTATATGGCCCTACGGTAACACTATTTGTGCCACGGATCTTAACATAGAAATCACTTTGTTGTAATCCTGTATAGGTATAAGTGTATGTTGCATCTTCTGTTAAGGTTGCGCCGGATGGATTAGAGTACTGTCCAATCTTAATATAATTCCTGCTGGCTTCACTAACACCTGTATCAAATGTAATCCAATATTCAAGTGTGTCAACAACACCGCTTGGAACAACACCGCTAATAACAATTCTGGGTACATTGGCTTGTTCTGTTTTAGTTACTGTTGGAGTATTAGGCTTGCCAATGCTGCCAATGCCAAGTATGCCACCATCTGTTTCTACATCAAATTCTGTAATATTGTAAGTGTAAACAGCCGCATCGTATTCTAACGCAGTAATGTCCATACTAAGTATGCCGTCATCATCAAATGACTCAGCAATAGTAATAATACGAAATACCTTGCTGGTAAATCCGTAAACACTAGTAGTAACATCAATTAAATCACCAGCTTTTAATGCTAGGTAACTAAAGTCACTCTTAAATTTAATAATCTTATCAACACGGCCTTGCTTTAATTGTACCAATCCTATCTTTGCCGCAATCACTTGGCTATTGGTAAATGGTAAACTGATCTCAATAGTCTTTCCAGGCTCATTAGCATATTGATCTACTTCTGGAATTTCAATTTTGATAAAGTCAGTCTTATCTAGTATATCTGTATTTTGATATTTGACATCAGCGGCACTATTCAATTGCGTTAGGCTTGTTCCACTAATTGAAATATCACCGATGATATTGCTGTCCGTGAATGATGCAATACTAGAACCTGCGCGGTTAATAACAACAGTCCATTTACCAGCTACAGTATCATAACTGATCCATGCGTTGGCTGCATCAGCCAACTTCTTCATATTATCTAATACAGGCTGTGTTGTATCTATTAAACCATTAATTGTAATTGCGCTTGTTACTGATTGGCTACTTAAATTAGTATAAGTGAATCCAGTATCAGCATAAGTGTTTAGGGTAATAAAACTTGAATCAAGATCGTAAACACTAATACCTGCACCATAACGATCATTAAGCATATAATCAACAAGTACATCACCAGGCTTTTTCATATTTGTATCCATATGAAAAATACAATCTGGCAAGCCTGTTACATTTTTATCTTTGTTGTAAGTTACTTCAACAATGGCATAACATAAGTCAGTCATTGGGTGTGTGCCACTTGTCCAGCCTGGCATTACTGTATGTGCGGCTGGAGTTGTTCCACTATACCCTTGAGGTTGCAACGGAGCATCAATGTAGCAATAAATTTTAATTAAATCACGATAACTAATATCTTGATTGCCGCTTGGATCTAGTGTGTAGTCAACAGTAAATCCATCTGCCTTAAACACCACGCGATTATTGTTAAGGTAAACGCCTACAAAAGCATAACCAGTAACATACGGGGGAGTATTTTGACTGAGTCTATCGCCAGTAAGTTCTGCTAGCGTCAAGCAGTAAGTCATCTTCTTGTAGTCAGCACTTAGTTGGGCATCAGTGATGTTACCACCAAAGTACGCTTCACCATACAGCACAGGTATTTGATTATCTGTACTTGGATCTAATTGTAAACGCACACCTTTATCTGGTTCAGGAGTTGTACCTGTTGAACCAGGATCAGTGTTACCACCTAGTAACCTTGAAGCATAAACTAATAAGGCTGTTCTTGCTAGGCTTCCAGCAATACCACTGCCGCTTACCCAACTCCATACTGATGAAAAGAATCCCATTATGGTGCTCCAAAGTTAAAGTTACTATTAGCTAATGCGCGAACTCGATCCATGCTGGCTTCACCGGGGAAGTCTGCAGGGTTTGTTCTGCGACCGCTTGTTTTGTTAGCCAATACTTCTACTAAACTTGCACAAGTTAATGTAATAGTTGAGATAGCAATACCACTACCATTATCAACGCTGTCACTGATTGAATAATTGGTAACAATGCCGGTGAATACTGTAGTTGTATTATTAAGGGCGCCACCTGGTATAAAATCAATACCTTGATGTGTAGTTGGATCAAAGTAACTACGGTAAACAGTAATATCACTGCCTTTAATTTCTTCGTTTAAAATATCAGTAATGCTGCCAGTTGGAATGCCACTAAGGCTAACAGTAATTTCACCCGGTGAGCTAGTTAGTTCGCTAACTGTACTAGTTACACCTAGCAATGAACCAATGTTGGTATAAGTGTTAGTACCATCGCTGAGTAATGTTGTATAGTCGCTAATATAGGCAGTATCAAAGTTGGGAACTTCCCATTTGACTAAAGTAGCAATCTCAATGCTTTTATAAGATCTTAAATCAATCATACTCTGTTCTCATAGAATACAAATGGACCACTCCATGCAATTTGATCTCTTTCAGTTAATGTCCATTTAGGAAACTCTGTACAAATTACAGTCCACACGCAATTACTGCCAACACGCAATGCTACACCGGTAGCAGTTGTTTCTTCTACGGCACGGTTAAGTGTTACAGAGTTACTATTATAAGCAACATCAGCCGCAACGCGGTAAACTTTGCCTGTTGAACCTAATTGTATGTAATCACCTGCCTTGAACTTATAGCCTGAACTAGTTGTTGGACTTGTTGTCAAAGTAATTGTAGTACTACCACCAGTAATGCTGGCAACAAATCCTGTTGAGTTAGCCGAATCACCTTGGTACTTGTATAACCAAGCATGACCACTGGCGTTGATACTGATTGTACCAGTACCAACACGACCCAATACTTCTGCTTTGCTAATCAAACCACGGTAGTTAGTCCAACTTAGCCCATCAGGAAGTTTAACTGTAAACCTCCAAATACCGCCTCCTCGGCTAGTAGCACGGACAGTATTGTTGCGACTAATTGATTGGCCAACTATTTGTTGCGTATCAATTGATAATTGTTCTGAGTTATCTATAATCCATTGAAATGACATTATCTTGCTCCTGGTAGGCGTCTACGCCCTTGTTCTGCGACAGCATGTAAAAATGTTGGATCAGCCGCAAGCATTTGTTTAAAACTGTTTGCATCAACAGCATTGATATTATAAGTTACAGCTTGGCCACCTAGTGCTCCATTAGGAATAACTGTTCCTGAAGAGTTTGGTACAAATAATTCTGGGCCACGCTCGCCTACAATATATGGTTTGTTAGCACTGGCAGGGCCGCCGTCAGCTAAGAAGCCAAAGAGTCCACCGAGGCCAAGTAATCCTGAACCCGACTTACCAGCTCTGCCACTGCCGCCTGTTAGTATGTTCATGGCTAATTGTTTAGTTTCAATGCGGATCATTTCTTTAATGATATCATCAGCAAACTGTTTCCAACCAAACTTGCCTGTTGTAAAGAAACGGAATAATGAATCTTCAAGGCTTTGTGAAAGGGCACTAAAGATTTTAGTAGCTTTATCTGCGGCATTGGTTGCGGCATCTACATATTCATTGAATGATTTACTCCAGCCAGCACTAAAAGTTCGAGAAGCCGCTAATGATCGTTGTTCAAAATCAATAACTGCTTGGGTACTTCCTTTTATTGCAAGCCGTTGACTTGATAGCCCTTCAAAGACCTTTTGGCGTGCTTCTTTGCTTATATTCAATCCTTGAGACTCAGCCAAGAATGCTTCTTGGAAAGCCATTTGCAAATCATCTACTTTACCAATTTGGTCGCTAACTTTAATAGTTGCCCGTTCTAGTACTTGGCTAATATTAAGTTGGTCGGTGGCGCCCATGGTGTTAATTTTTTCAGCAATGGCACTACGCTCTTTTAATACAGCATTGATTTGATTTTCTAAAGTGATAGTACTATTACTTCTAGCTTGTCCTGCAATTTTATATTTTAACTCATTCTTTAACAAATCATCCTGTGCTGTATTAGTGATTTCAAATGTTTTCTTTAAGTCATCATAACTACTTTTCTTTTGTTCAACTGCGGTTATCCCACCTTCAATGGCTATTTTTTCAGCGGCAGCTCGTGCTAGTATTCCATTCTTTTCTTCATTATATAGGCCAGCATTTCTCTTGCGTGAGTCGCCATCCATTGCATTATACTTTTCTTTAAGTTTGTTTAATGCATCTTGGGCCTCTTGCTCAATTCGTGCTCGCTCTTCTACAATTTTCTTTTGTTCTTGGCTTAGTCCAATAGTTTGATATTCTAAATTAAATTTGGCTGCGGCTTTGGTAAGGTTATCGTCTAATGCTTTACCAATTTCACGAAGTGATGTTTGTTCTTTCTTTAAAGCCTCATTTAAACCTTCTTGGTTACGAGTGCCTTGCTGTGTTTTTGCATTATTTTTATCTTGTTGGTCGCCGGAGTCCTTCATGATGCCAAAATAACTAGCAATACTTGGACCTATGGCAAGTAATGCTGTAGCAATAGCAACAAATGGATTACGGGCGGCAACAACTGTTAAGGTTTTAACAAGATTAATTAAACTAGCAAAGCCAGCTAGTACTGCTGGGGCCGCAACTAAAGCAACGCCAATGCCTAGTAATCTAAATCCAACAACAGCCGCATCAATACTAAATGGTAACTTAGATAGTAACCAAAAGATTGGTTGGAATGCTTCGGCAAATGCTAGTTTTATCTTGCCAAGAATACCAACAATATTATCCCAAGCGGCGCCAGCAGTTTCAATAGCACCAGCATAGGGTCTCATATCTTCAACAGCTTGCTTTTGTGCGGCCGCAAACTTTTCAATATCAACACCAACTAAACTCTTACCAAAAATATCCATTGCTAATGCATTACGCTCAATTGGATCTTTAATGGCCGCTAGGTTTGCCAGTAGTTTATCTTTTAATTCTGTATTACTAAGCCTGCCAAGTTCGCCAATGCTAACACCTAGCCTATTGAATGTGTTTAATGACTTAAGATTGCCACCGTTGGCTTCTTCAATCTTATTGCTCATGGTCTGGAACATCTTGCCGACATTCTCAGCCTTGCCACCGTTGGCAACCAAGGCTTTACTTAGGCCAAGGACTTGTTCAATAGCAACAGAGTTAGCTGAAGCAATATCGCTAATATCATCAGCGTATGCGGCAACAGCAACACCTGTAGCAACTAATGCCGCTCCAAGGGTTTTGGCATGGTCTGCCATCTTACCAAACTTATCTTTAAATTCGTTTGAAAGTGTATCAAGCCTTTTAGAAAGTCTATCTAATTCTCTAATCGCAGGATTTGCATCAGCACTTAATATAATGGTATCGGCCATATTATTTCTTTCCAGTTAATTGTTGACCAGTAATCTGGCGTACTCTATCACGGATGTATTTTTTAGTTGGCTCAGTCATACCTTTACCACCATATTGTTTACTCCATCCAGTATCAAGGCGCTGTGCATATGGATAATCAGCCCGTATGTCGGAACCCCTTAGAGTTGTATTACGGCGAGCATTTCCAGTATCAACAGGTGTAATAGAAACCCAGTAATTATACGAGTCAACCGGCAGTTTTGCCAATTGGTTCCTAACACCTTTTAATTTATCTAAGGTTGTTTTTGCTGAAAATTGTACTTTAAATTCAATACTCATACTTCGCCCCTTGCTTGTTTAATCATAGCCAACATTTCGGATTGGCTAGGAAGTTTTTCCTTTGGTACTGTACCATCAGCTTTAGCCTGTTGGTAATTAATCCATTTGGTACTAACATCAAGCACATATAAGTCAAATGTTGTACCTCTAACTAACACTTCGCTTGGCAAACACTTATACTTCTCGGCAAGGTTGTTTAGTGTTAGTATCATCATTACATCCTGGTCTTCCCAGTCAGGATCCTCGCCAATTACTTTCCCAATAAATCTACAATTTTACCAATAACCTTAAGTAATACTCCACTTGGCAACATGTTATCGCCTTGTATAACTTCCTTACCATTTTCATCAAGGATAAGTGTTTTAACAATGTCAATCATTTTACTAGCATCATTTTGGCTTGAGCTAGCTAGTTTCATAAATGTATCTAATGGTTGGCGATCCCATGTCCAGAATTCAATAGCCTCACCGAATTCTTTGATGATTTCTTTGTCGTCAATAACCATTTTAATTAGTTGGGGTTTTGCTGATAGTTGTGATAATTTCATCTGTTAATCTCCTTGTCTGTTAATCAGTTTGTTAGTAACTGCTAAAGCGAAACTTAGTCGCCCGGTTACTTTTTCTAAATCTTGTTTAGCGCACCTTAATTCATTGCTAGTTTTAGCTAGTTCTGCTATTAGGCTACGCAGTAATTCATCATCGGTCTTTTGATCTAAAATATCCATAAATCTGTCTCCACTCATATTTACCTGCTGAAAAGAAAATAGGGTCAATAAAGACCCTATTCGCTTATCTAACTTAGATTAAGACTCTGTTGCGGCTACTGCGTACTCACCACTTACTGTAATAGTAATAGGTGTTACCCATACAGGGCTGTCAGCAGATACAGTTGGTGCTAGACCAGTTATGTATCCAACGCCAGACAAGTAACGGTCTGAGCTTGAGTTTTCAACCATCTTCAAACTAAATTTGATTTTAGTTTTGTTACGGCTTAGACCCATAAGTCCTTGTAATGCCACTGTGTCAGTTTGACCTGCGTTCAGTGTTGTGCCGAAGAAGGTAGCATCATCAACAACCAAGCTCATTCCTAAGCTGTTTGTTGAAGTTGTTGCCACTTGTTGCTTGGCTGTTGTGTCAAGTTGACTCCATGTGAATACATCATTGGCAGCGTTAACAGTAATGTTCTGTAGTCCAGGTACTGTTAAGGCTGTAGTCCAACCGGATGTTCCACTTAATTCGACCTTAAGTACAACTTGACTTGCTGTACCCGGTGCTGGTGAAATATATGCCATATTAGGCTCCTTATGTTGTTAGTTTGGTAAATCTGAATTCAAATTCAGTAATCATTAGATCGTTTTCAAAACTAGTTGAGTTGTTAACTTCTCTACGGAAATAATTCTCCGTAGTCGTAACACCTTTAGCTAGCCTTATGTCAGATACTGTTGTACTATAATCTGATGGAAGCTGTTTTGCGTCTGTTGAAAAATAAAGTCTGACTGAATGTAGTTCAGAGTCAATGTTGTAGTCGCCAAGTAATTGTATGAATGGTTCATTAGTCACTTGTTCTAAGTCTACATACACACGCTTGAGATTTTTCAAATACATTGCTGTACCTGAATTACTAAACGGTAACTCATCGCTGATGTTAAAGTTTTTCAACTTTAACCCTTTTAGATAGTCTAGAATCTCTTCTCTCATCTTACTCTTCTTAAATTAGAATAGCCGGGACTCTTTTCTCCGCTAGCGATTGTGCCGCTATCATCGAAATCGTACCAGTCACCTGCTGATATAAGTTCATCAAATAAGCCTGTGCTTTTTTGAGCATAGTAACCCATCTTTTGACGCTCTGCATTGTCCTCAGTGCCGAAGTCAGCAATCTTTGGCAGGATAAATTCACTAAGTGCTGTGTAAACACAAAGGTCAGTAAAGTCATTCTGTCTTGCTTTGATTCGTTCTGGATCTAATGCTGGAATATCTGCGGAGGTGTTAAGGGTAGTATTAGTAGTATCACGCTTGGCGTAATAACTAAACCACCAGCTAGTAGAACGCATCTTTGTAAGGATGCGTTCTGTAGCTCTTTCAAGTAAAGGTTCTACTACATCTTCAGACAGGCTTTCATTAGTATCAAAAAGTCGTGAATCACGATCCACTACATCTTGGTACTCAGCAAAACTGATTACAGTTGTTCCGTTGTTAATGAAAGCCATCTCTATTCTCCGATTAACTCAATGAGCTATCAAACTTCAAATAACGACCTAATGCATCTTGAAGTTCACCAACACCATAATGGCAACTTGCTACGATTTCTGTAGACAAGTAATCAATACGACGAGCTGTTTCAATTTGAACATCACCAATTAAAGCAAGTCCTAAAGCATCACGATGGAACACAGCGCCTGGGAAGTCACCAGCGTTAGTTACATAGTCAATGTTAGCTGTTTCATAAATTGGAATACCAGCTAATTGCATTACATAACCTTGACGCATTGCTTCGTTACCAACTTCACTGTAAGCACCCATTGAGAACGCGGCAGTTGAACCACCTAATGTCAATGCGGCTTTTAAGTCATAAGCAACTTCTGGGTGTAATACACAAACCATACCGTCCATGCCAACACCAGCACCACGCAATTTAGCTACGCTATTAAAGATTGAAGCCGCAGTTGCCGCACCAGTATAGTCACCTACACCAGCTGAGAAACCAGCGAACAAAGCTGTTAAGTCTTTGTCAATCTTACGAGCAATACCTTCACCGAATAAACGGCCTAGGTCAGCAACTACATTGCTAGAAGAACTAGCAACTGACAAGTCAGAAACCATAGTACGGATTGCGTTAGTAGCAACAGTTAATGTTGCGCCTGAAGTTGAAACATCAGTGTTAGAAACAATGTCACCTTCAGTGATAGCGGCTGCTGACACTTGAGGATAGATTGGAACTGTTACTGTCTTACCTTGGCCTGCGCCAAGTGTATAATTCTTTACGAGACCGCGCATAATAGAACGCTCGTTTGCTACGAACATTGCTTCAGCTACAATAGCTGGCAATAGGTCGTTTAAAGTTGTTGTTGTTGAACCGGCCATAATAATTCTCCTTTAGTAATTAGGCTATACCGTTAGCTTTGCGGTGTTCCGCATATAGCTTCCGATGTTCTGGTTTAGTCATATCTAATTTAGATATATCTAATTTTCCGCTAGTCCCTCCAGAGATACTTGACTTCGTATTAGTAGTGCTTGGGCTTGCTAGTTTGAAGTGCGGATTCGAATCCAAGAATTCTCGCACTAAATCGTCAACACCAATAGGTTCACCCTTATCGTTGTATCGGACACTACCTTTACCGTCTACTACTTCTACATCACCATCCATATTCATTCTTACTTGGTTACTTAATAATGCTTTTACCTGTTCCGCATTCACAGCGTTATGCTTGGCCGCGGCACTAAGGATAGGCACATTAACTTTGTATTCTTGAATAATGCTATCTCTTTTTTGGATTTCGGAATCCTTTTTAGCCGCTAATTCTTGTAGTGTTCTTTCGAACTCGCCACGCTTGATTGCTTGTTCCTGTTGTTTCTTCTCATGTTCAGTTTTAATTGAACGAAGTTCTTCAGGATCACCCAAGTCTGCATATGGTTTCAGAAGTTTCTTTTCTAATGAGCCACGCATACGGGCCATCATATTGTCTACTTCATCTTGACTATAAGTTTTAGTTGCTTGTGCCTGATTTCCTAAATCTAATTCAGCCGCATCAGTTGCGTTTTCATTGCCTATGTTTGTATCGCTCATAGTAAGCTCGCCTCCCTTTAGAGTATTGTTGAGTATTTATATAGTTCGTAGTAAAACAGCTTAGAAAAGGCTGTTATCCAGGGGTTGGGTCTGTATTTTCTTCCTGGATAACAGTATCTTCCTCAACAGGGGGGGAATATATTTCAACCTTCTTTAATGTTGACTGACTGTTAATTATTAACTGTTCTGCTAGTGTTAATGCCACGATTCGCTCCCGTGTTAGTACTTTTTAGGAGGCTTCTTACCGCCGCCTTTTTTCTTTCCGTATGCCATTAGTACATCTCCTTATGAATCCAACCTTGGTTTGCCAATACAACATGCTCTTCAACAGTAGTAACAGCACGGACTTCTCCCGTCACAGGGTCAGTCATATCGTGCGGTGTAAACTGATCGTATTCTTCTGGCACAGTATTTGGTGCTATGATACGAGGGTCGCCTAGTGCTCTAAGCTCATCCTCATCTAAGTCTAACCAATCTAATATTTTCATATCAATTGCGGCTTTAACCCTAGAATCTGCTGGATTAGTATTGGCAGCAATTTGTAGTTGTTCAATCTCTTTGCTGGTATCACGCATATTGAAACTGCCGGGATAATCAATACTACCTTCCCATACATAACCCATGTACTCGCACCATAGTTTCCACATCTGCTCTTCAGCAAGTTCCAGATTGTCTGCTTTTTCGCTTAGTCTAGCATTGAGCAATTGGAATTCTGTTTCCATAGCAACACCAGACATTGAACGGCTTTCAGTAGCACGAACAGCGCCTGTATTGGCCATTTTATCAATTGAACTTATAGTTGCGGCAATTGATTCGTATATGCTAGTGACTGAAGCACCACTAAACTCTAACAAGTATGGCTTAAGGCCCGGATCCATGTTTTCAGGCATGTGTATTAAACTGCCAGCACCAATTCCTGCTTGTGTCTCAGGAGTCTTAACTAGACTTGGATGGCTGTCTAAACGGATTGACTGCGCTACTTCACTTGTAGCGTTGTAGATAAAACGCTGGGCATCAGCAATGTCAGCAATGTCACTAACACCAATGCCGCGTACTGTTGAACGGCCATTGTAGCAAACAATAGCAGGTATTTTGCCTAAACCGTTTACTTCATAAATGTCTTCTATGATTAGTGTATTCTTGAGGTCCACAATAGTTGTGCGGATCATTTCTTTAGTCCATTCTTTAACAGTACGGATGTCACCGTTTACATCTTCTAAGTACTTGAAATAAGTTAATTCAAAGCGTCCACTTGGTTGTCTTGACCAGTTCCAGTCTAGTACTACCATGGGAGTTAACAATGATGCATATGGACGCACACCCATAGCTTGTTCATCTGCCATAGTAACAGCACCAACATTAGGCTTGGCTAGCACAATCCAGCAATGGCCAAACACTGAGCTCCATGTAGCAACATCCTTCATGAATGCATCTAAACTACGGCCATCCATATCAGCATCATTTAAGAAGTCTTGTAGTTCAGGCAATGGATCAATGCTACAGTATTCACGGTCAGGTTCTTCACGGAAAAGGAAACTGTTATAAACACTAATAACGCTTTGGCAGTGATTGTCTAATGGGGTTTCTTTCAAGCGGGCTTGGTATTCCCCATCTGTTTCTAATTGGTAGCGTGTCAAATGCCCTGCTCTGCGGTACTCTTCACCACCTAAGTAGCTTTCTAACAAGTACTTCCATTGCGGCAAGTATGTTTCTTGTAGCCTGTTGGCACTCATGACTGCGGCTATTTCTGTGCTTAGTGTTTGACTAACATCCATAATATTTTCCTTGTTAAGCTAGGGCATGGCCCCAGCGTTTTGGTATTCTTGTAGCAGGATCAATGTCCCTGCGTACTGGGAACATATAATCTACCATATAGCCCAGTGCATCCATCATGTGATCATAGCCTGAATCTTTATCAGGCTGTGAACTATTTTCTTTATATGTATGGCGCTCTAATCCTTCGATTGTGTATTTACACTTAGGATGTATAAACAAGCGCCTAATACCGGTTGCATCGCTTAGCCTTGAATTAACAGCATTAATACGATCTCTGACAGGTGTATGTGCTCTAGGACTCTTAACTATGAATCCTGCGTTTTGTAGTATGGTGTGGTCAGTAGCGCCGCCAGCCGAGGTTTTTCTTGCTGATCCTGCTGGGTCTGGGTAGATCCAGATTTTACTACTGGGGTACCTGCTTTTAATTTCTTCCACAATCTCTTGGGTGTTAGAAGAAAACATACGGATTTCATCGATGACATACAATACATCTCCTTGGCGTACAGCAACACAGGCACTACAAGGATCTATGTTAAAGTCCATGCCTATGTATATTACTGATAAGTCTATAGAGTCAGGAGCAATACAATTTAACTTGCGATCAAACGCATAATAAATTCTACCTGAATATGTTTCAAATGTTGCCATAAACTCTTGACGGAATGTACGCTCATCAAGGTCCTGCTTGGCCGCTAGTATTTCTTCTGGTTTAACTTGCCCACCATCAATAGTTGTATATTGGAAGCTGGCCCATACTGTAGGTTGGTCTAAAGGCATTGTGTAAAGATCATGCGCCCAGTTACCAATGCCTTTTGGTGTGCCTATGAACAAAGCCTTGCCCTGCTTGTCTGCTAGTGTAGGACGCAGTACTTCAGTCCATGCTGTTTCTTCTACATCGGCAAACTCATCCATTACCATAAAGTCCAAGCCCACACCACGCAATGAATCAGCATTGTCCGCGCCCTTAAGGCTAATCTGACTACCGTTCTTTAATATGATAGTCAGTTCGCTTTCATTAACCTTTTTGGTCCAATTAAGGTCTTGTAGTTTGTTCTTTAGTTTACGCCAAACAATCTGTTTAGCCTGGCGGTATGTTGGGGCCACATACCATACTTCTTGATCAGGTACCCGTGCATGAAAACACAATTCTCTAATGCTTAGATGCGTTTTACCAAAACGGCGGCCTGCTACTACTACACGAAAGCGATGCTGGTCTTTAGCTATGGTATCTTGTGCTAGGCTTAGAGGCATTATTTTAAAATTGTCGACCAATCAATGTGATTGCCTAGGTATCCTATGATAGGGCCTAGTATAACAGCGGCAGTTGCTACACGGGCAAGTACGCTATTACGAAATGTTTTTAAATCATCTATATCATCGCTTAGTTTAGCGTGTTGACTGCATGACGCATCATACATCTTCTTGAGTTCTTGTTTAAGTTCAACATCGTTTGTACGGACTGTTTCCTTAAGCTCGTCTACCTTTGTTTCTAGTACTGCTACTCTTTCATTAGTTGAGGCCATTATTCATCATTCCACGGTAAAGGCTTTTTATCATCAGATTCTTGGCCATTGTCGCTCATGCCTAAGATGTTTTTAGCTAGGAAGATTTGTACTGCCGCGGAGTTGTTTTTACAAGCATTGTTCAGCATGGCACGCCTTAAAGTTATCTTTAATTCTTCACGGCCTTTTATAAGCCGTTCCGAGAAATTGTTGCGTAGTGTGTCATATTGAATGCCAAAGTAGTTGGCTATTTCAATATCTTTGCAACCCAAAGCCGCTAGTTTTTCAACATCTTCTGGGTCTATGACCTTCTTATCGCGTCCAACGGGAATTCCTAAGTAAGTTGCTTCAACTAGTTCTTTGGGTTTGGGGCCGGGCTTGAGTCTTAATGCTTCCGCTTGTACGATGTTTTCAATCGAGGCGGGGCTATTTGGTGTGTTATCTTCCATCTAGTATTTATTCTAGTCATGAAAAAGCCCTCGGTAAAGAGGGCTTTTCACTCGTTGTATTAAGACGATATAGGATTTTAAATGCCAGAGCCTACTAAAACTCTTGCACAAGTATTTATATGCGCTGTGCTAATTGACCTACAAACTGGTTAAGGCTTGCTGTTTCTCTTTGGAACTGTCTAATCAATTTATTTTGTTCTTTGACAATCTCAGAGTATTGCAGTTGATTAGCTTGTAGTTCTCTACAATGCTGTTCTAGTAACTGACAGCGTACATCTAATTGTACTAACAAGTCATATGGATCCCAATTAGGTTGCATCATAGTTCTAAGTCGTCCTCTTGAATAACTTCAATTAGTTCAGCAAACATATTGCTGGGAGCATTGAATGTTTGAACTAAGTCAATAGCATAGTCAGTGTCAGCAAACAGCTTGTTCCAACGCTCTATTGGTGCTAGTGCGAAGTCTTTGGGCAAAAGCTGTTTGGTCTTGCCCTTGGCTTCATTAACCATGTCTGTCAGTATGTCTGTTGCTGTGCGATTCTGCCCTGTAGTAGTTTTAAAGCCTTTTAAGGGAGTACGCATAAAGTCTAGTAAATCTGGATCTTGCTCTACTGCTTGGCTAATTTCTGTGATTACTAATTTAACATGTCGAGTCAGCTGTTTGCGTTGTTCTAGTGTTTGCTTGACATAAGTTGTTGAGTATTTAACTCCGTCACGGGGTTCCATTTTGTTTAACTTTTGGTAGCGTATGGTTTTCATTTTTGTGCCTTTGTAGTAGTTAATATCCTGCCTGTAGTATATTCACGGGTAATATATCTAGTACCAGCACTTGCACCGCAATGCTGGGGATATTGATAGTTGGCTTGTTTATAGTAATTTTGGCATAGGTCTTGGCTATCATACATGGCCGCACAGCCGCTAAGTGTTACAACTACAGCCATTAAGAGTATTTTCATTTGTTACCTCGGCGTTCTTGGTTCTTTTGTTGTAAGTGAAGTTTGCGTTGGATTAGGTATACATTATCAGCACTCCAAGGGCCTTCGATGTCATTTCTAGTCATACACATGTTTTCGCTGGATCTACCCCGATTGTGCCAGTGATCTTTCCATAGTTGATAATAGTCTTCAAACTCTAATGTCCAATCTTCGTGACGAAAGTTAGCCTGTGCCTTGGCCAGTTGCCAAGGGTGATACATATCGTGTTTGAACTTGCCAGCATCTGAACCAATAATCCAAACATGAGGGCGTTCTACACCTCTTGCATGGCGGCCTGTTAATCGCATTCCTTTTTTACCTGACATATATTCTCCTCTTTGTTCGATTATATACAATGTATTTATACATGTCAATAAATATGGCGCACTAATTAGGTCTTTTTAGCTCGTTTTGCACGGGCTAATTTGGCTCGCTTCTTAGATCGAATCAAGCGTTCTTCTGGTGTCTTATGCGATGGATGTATGTACAGTCTATGCGTGTTAACATATATTTGG
>Ga0209769_1000117_pt1 | contig 29990 bp, 21 predicted proteins | sample LauGreSuBDMM15DN_2_FD_187569 | JGI IMG/M metagenome (GOLD analysis project Ga0209769, IMG submission 187569) | Freshwater lake microbial communities from Lake Michigan, USA - Su13.BD.MM15.DN (SPAdes) (version 3) | ecosystem: Environmental > Aquatic > Freshwater > Lake | place: Lake Michigan, USA...
CCACACTTTTACCATCATTCTAACGCAGGGCCTCAACCGCCAAATTCGCCGCATGTGTGAGTCACTAGACTACCGTGTGGCCAAACTCAAGCGCGTCCGCATCATGAATATTAAGCTTGACGTACCCGTAGGGCAATGGCGCTACCTCAATGAAGACGAAATATGGATGATTCAATCCATGGTGGCCGATAGCACGAAGGAGGTTTAATTTTTATTGTTGCTCAAACAACAACTCCATAAACGGATCGAGCGCAAAACTCAAGCGCTTGGCATTCATAGATGCCGGCAAGGCAAAGCTGTTTTCATGCGCAGCAATTTGATAGCGCATCATGACCACGTTGTTATTTTCATCATAAAAAGCGACCTTAAGTGGAAAGGAAAACAATTGTTTTTGGGTTTGAGAGATGTTCAAATATTGTTGTCCATCCTTGGTTTCAAGCGACGCTTTTATTTTTGGATGCCCACTTTGATACAACCACTGCTTAAAAAATTCATCGAGTTCTTGGCCTGTTGATTTTTCCATACTCGTCCAAAAGGCTTCAGAAGAAGCGTTTTGATATTGAAATTCACTGTAGAAATTTCGGATGCCTGCCCAAAATAAGCTATCGCCAAGTTGAATACGCAGCATGTGCAAGACCCAACTTCCTTTTTGATACGCATTTGGATTAAGCCTTTCATTGAGGTCTGAGGTAAGGGAGTCTACAAGAGGAGCCTTAAACTTTTTAGAGAAATTAATGACGCGCATGCGGTCTTGGGCTAATTGTTCTTGAAACGGTTGTTGCCCCTCTGATTGCTCGATGTAATAGTTGGTCAAATAGGTGGCAAAACCCTCGCTGAGCCATAAATGCTGCCAGTCTGTTTCTGTGAGTGAATTTCCAAACCACTGATGCGCAATCTCATGGGTAATGAGTAGCTTACTTTTCCGATTGTTATTCAAGGAGGCTTCGTCGTAAAAAATACAGCCCGCATTTTCCATGCCGCCGTAACGCGTGGTAGATTGTACATTATGAAGTTGGGCAAACGGATATGGTCCAATTATTTTTTGATAAAAATCCAAAATAGTAGGTGCCACTTCAAAAGAAGCGAATCCATTGATGCTATCCTCTGGATAAACAAATGCGTTTACCGGTATTCCTTGAATGGTATCCATATTTGTTGAGCGAAGTTCGGCAACACCAATCACAGCAACTTTGGTGGGTATGGGTTCATTGATCTGATAACACCACCAAACGAGCCCATTGGCTTCTTTTTTAGGCGTCCCAAAAGCCAGGCTGCCATTGGCAACAACTTCATAGGATGGAGGTGCCAACACATCAAAGGTGTAGGTTGCTTTGTCTGAAGGGTGGTCGTGGCACGCATACCAATGGCGTGCACGATTGGGCCAATTATCGGCAAAAATGGTAGGTGCTCCAAATTTGTTTTTACTAATTACTAAGCCATCTTGCGGTTTGCCCTGCATAAAGATCAGTACGTTAATGACTTCGTTCTTATATTTTTTAGGAATCTCTAATATTAAGCGATCAGGCAATTGACGCCATTTGATTGGTTTTTTTAGAATGCTGACGGCCTCTACCTCCATGCCCAAACCGTCTTTAGTTAATCCAACTAAATCAAGTTCTATTTGGAGCGCGTCATTGGAGAGCTGAATTTCAATTAATTCTTCTAAAAGGACCGTTTCTTGACTGGGGTCGACGCTTAAATGCAAAGCGTAATGTTTGACATCGATAGGGTTCTGGCTCCACAAGGAGAAAGATAATAAAAAACTGAGGAGGAGACTTGTATTTTTCATCAGCTAAAAAGGACCCCTTCTTTTAATGAATAGGGCGAAATATAAATGTTTTTAATTTGTGCCGCTTTGATTACCCAACGTGTTTTGATCGCTGCCAAAGGCGCCATGCGCTTGCGAATTTCTATGATATGCGTGTTGGCATTGCGCTCGGCTTGTGTAGAGCAAATAATATGGTCCAACATGAATTTAAATTCAGAGGCATCTATCCGAACTGCCGCTCCTTTAGTGTTAAAAACCTCTCGTGTAACCAATTCGTAAAAAGTTTCAAAACTTCCAGATGCCCCAATAAGATTGGATGGCATGGTCTGAGAAAAGAAGGCAGCGCAGCGTTGGTTTAAAAACGCTACTACTCTTTCAATATCTTCAGAAGAATAAGGGTCTTGAAAATCATAGAGCTGAAGCAAACGCGACACACCAATGTCAAAAGAAGCCATTTGCTGCGGGCCATCTTGATTGGCGCAAATAAATTCGGTTGAGCCCCCACCGATATCCATAATAAGCCCAGGGTTGGCAAAATCATGGGTCAGTCGGACGCCATTGTAAATCAGTTGAGCCTCTTTTTGACCTGTAATGACTTCAATATTGATTTGCAATTCCTGCTCCACCCTATTGAGTAATTCGTCTGCATTGGTGGCATCTCTGAGTGCTGAGGTGCCAATTGCATTGATTTGTGTGACGTTGTATTGGGCACAATGCTGCTTGAAATTATGCAAGGCCAAAAAAGCGCGTTCTTGGGCTGCTGAGCTCAAGCGCTTTTCGTTGATGCCACCCAAACCTAAAGCTACACCAATTTTGGTCTGAAAAAGAATTTGACGCGTTTGGGTGTCGGCAATGAGCAAATTAAAGGTGTTGGTCCCTAGATCGATGACTGCCCTGCGCATATTAAAATTTTAAAATGCTTTGCTTGTACCAGCGCCCAGCTAATTTGAGTAAAATTAGGGCGCAGGCCAAAAGTACGAGCAAACTGAGTAAAATGGTCGTGTAATCGACAATAGACGCACCTTTTGCAAGGGTAATGAAAGCAAGAACTGGTGAACTGAATGGTAGGTAACTTAATACTGCCGAGAGTGTTGTGTTGGGATAATACACAGCATAAATGCCTGCAAATATTCCAAAAGCTACCAAGAAAATCAAGGGAAGTAAGAATTGTTGCCCGTCGGCATCGGCGCCGCTGCGCGCGCCAAGCACTGCAAATAAAGCCCCGTAAAACAAAAAGCTTGCTATAAAGAACAACAAAAAATGTATGAATAAAAAAGATAAATTGAGTTGCTCAAAAACCAACGACGACAACGGATTGAGTCTTTGTGGCGTCGCTTGCCCCCAATTGCTTGGATCAAAAATATCTAGAAATACGGTTTGCTGTAAAAACAGTAATCCGAGCGTTAAGATCAAAGCCCAACCAAGCAATTGTAAAAGTGCAACCATTCCGATACCGACTATTTTGCTCAGCATGAGTTGCTCCGGACGAATGCTGGCCAATAAAACCTCTACAATTCGATTGCTTTTTTCTCGGACCGTAGCCCTGAATATGGTCATGCCGTAGAGCCCAACAAAAAATAAAATAAAAGAACCAATGACAAAGCCGGCCCATGCATTCGCCTCTTTTGCTTCATTCTTAGGGTCTTTGATATCTCTAAAATCAAAAATAAAGCCTTGTTTGATTTGCCTAAAGGCTGCCTCGGTTAAGGAGGAGTGTTGGGCTGCAATGAGCTCTTCCATACGCTTCTCTACTTGAAACTTGAGTTGTATGCGGATATCTGGACTAAATTGATCTCGGTAAAAAACAAAACATTTTTTATTGTTGAGTACTTTCTCATTGAGTTCCACCAACACGTCGAATTCTTGATAAGCCTTGGCTTTGTCGAATTCTTTGATTTCGAGATAGTCGTCGAGAAAATAGTAATGGACATTTTTCTCTTCTTGCGCCATAAGGCGGTGCCCCATGATTTGCCCTGGATCGGCAATAAGCACTTTGAGCTCTTGCTTGCCTTGATCGGCGGCTTTCAAGATCGCAAACAAAGAAAGAAGTAGAACCAAAGGCCCAAGTACCAGCATGTACCAGAATCCTTTTTGACTCAGTCTTTCTGTGAGTTCGCGTTTGGTGAGCAGCAAAAACTTAGTCATGTTGCTTATCTTTTTGAGTAATCAAATCAATAAAAATTTCTTGCATCGAGGGCAACAATAATTCGAGATGTTCCACGGCAACCTGAGCTTGCAGGCTGCGCATGAGGTCATTGACTGTGCTTGTGCCTCGAAGTTGTAAAATGCACTCAAAGACGCCTTCTGTGGATTCTTTTTGCTCAAGTAGCGTAAAATCAGTCCAGAGTGCATTGGCAAAGCTCAACATATTGCCTTTGAAACGGACAAAAATACGGCCCTTAGCGTGTGCCTGACGAAGTTTGATAACTGAATCTAGGGCCAATAATTGACCCTGGTGCAACAGTGCTGCGTGGTCGCAGATTTCATCGACGCTTTTCATGTTGTGCGTAGAGAGAATAATGGTAGTGCCTTTCTCTTTTAATGCCTTTATTTCATTCATGATGAGCTCCACATTAAGTGGGTCAAAACCAGAAAGTGGCTCGTCTAAAATGAGCAATTTGGGCTGGTGAACCAGGGCCGCAATAAATTGAACCTTTTGCGCCATTCCTTTGGACAGCGCTGCAATGCGCTTATTTTTCCAGTCTTGAATTTCAAAATGAACAAGCCAGTGGTCCACATGCCGACTCGCTTCTTGTTTACTTAGGCCCCGAAGCTGAGCCAAAAACAATAAATGTGCCCGAACCTCCATGGTTTTATATAAACCGCGTTCTTCTGGCAAATAACCAATTTGTTGGAGGTGTTTTTCATTCAATAATTGATCTTCGAAATAGATTTGGCCAGCATCCGGACTAAGCATTTGGTTGAGCATTCGGATTAGCGTGGTTTTACCCGCCCCGTTAGGGCCAAGCAAACCGAAAATTTGACCCTTAGGAACCTCCAAGGAAATGTTGTCAAGGACCAACTTGCGCTGATAGGACTTGCTGATTTGCGCTACTTTAATCATCGTTTAAAGCTAAGAAAAATCTCGACTAGCGCAACGTTCGCAGTGGTTTCCAACCGAAAATTTTGGCTAAAACCAAATAAAGTAGCAAAAAAAGGAATAGACTGCCCAATAAATAAAAGCTTAACGTGCCTGGTCCTCTGTGGTCCAAGAACAAGGCCTCGGTATGAAATACTTGCCAATCCGTAGAAAAGAGCAGTATACCGAATAGGTTGTTAAAAACATGAAAAGCTAGCGCGAGTTCTAAGCCGTCGTCTTGGACAGTAAGGAGTGCCAAAAAGAGACCTGCCATCAAATAATACAACAATAGACTTGGGCCAAGTGTGCTTATTTCTGGATTTGAAACATGTACGAGTGCAAAAAAGACCGAGCTAATCAAGACACTCCACCAGACACTTTTGGTCCGGATGAACAAACCTTGCAAGGCGTATACCCTAAAGATCAACTCTTCGGCAGCGGCTTGAAACGGAACCATTAGCAAGGCAACACCCAAAAGAGGAAAAAAGCGCTCAGCCTTGAAATTCCAGGATAGCGCAGCAGTTTGGCCAGACAAATATGTCTCGCCAAAAGCCATAATTGTTAAAAGTATAAGCAGTGAGCTGCCAAACGCAAAAAATCGCTTCCATCGAAAAGCGCTTGCTGTGGTGAAAATATGCAGCCATTTGCGCTGATGGGCATAGCGCAAGTAACATACAAGGCCAAAGAATATGCATACAAATGGAAATAGCACGCCAATCAACAAGCGCAAAGACCCATAAGATGAAATGAAACCAGGGTTTTCAGGATCAAATAATAAACCCGGAAAATTCAACTTGATATCGAGGAGCATTGGAAGATTGCCTAAAATATACAAGACAATGAGCAGGGCAAGCCCGCCTAAATAAAGCCCTATTGAACTTTTGTCTTGTTTGGCTATCTCTAAAAACTTCATGAACTAAAGATATCGCGCATTCGGCTGAAAAATCCTTTGTCTTTTTGGGCTTTGTAAGGGTCAAAATTCTCGGAATCACGGAGCTTTTCTAAAATCTCGCGTTCTTCTTTACTTACGTTCGTTGGTGTATAGATGTGCAAGTGGACAAATAAATCTCCGGTACCATAGCGTTGAACGTTGGGTAATCCTTTGCCGCGCAAACGCAAGACCTTACCGCTTTGGGTTCCGGCATCTACTTTAATTTTGACCTTACCACCAACTGTGGGCACTTCGATTGAAGCGCCAAGAACCGCATCGGTAAAGTTGAGAAAAGCGTCGAAATGAAGGTTTTCTCCTTCTCGACGGAGGTCCTCGTGGGCAACTTCTTCGATAACGACGATGAGATCGCCAGCTGCACCATTGAACGGGCCCGCATTACCTTTGCCGCGAACACTCAATTGCATGCCGTCTTCAACGCCGGCAGGTATTTCTATTTCTATGATTTCTTCTTGTCTTTTTAGGCCCTGTGTATCTGCGTCAGCAGGCTTGGTGTCTACGGTTTTGCCCGCACCTTGGCACACATGACATGCAGATTGAGTTTGCATGGCACCCAAAAAGGTTTGCGCTACGCGGGTAATGCGTCCGGTGCCTTGACACGTTGGGCAATTTTTATAGGTAACGCCATCGGCTTGCACCAATTTGTTGACTTTGATTTTCTTTTTGACCCCCGTTGCAATTTCTTCGAGTGTGAGTTTCATCTTGACACGTAAATTGGTGCCTTTTACCACCCGAGATCCGCTACGGCTACCGCCAAAACTTCCGCCTCCAAAAGCACCGCCGAAAATATCACCAAATTGAGAGAAGATGTCGTCCATGTTCATGCCGCCGCCGCCAAAACCGCCGCCGCTGCCCATTCCGGCATGGCCAAAACGGTCGTATTGTGCTTTTTTCTCGGTATTACTGAGTACCTCATACGCTTCGGCAGCTTCTTTGAATTTCTCCTCGGCGCTGGCGTCGTCTGGGTTTTTATCTGGGTGGTATTTGAGCGCCAACTTTCGATAAGCCTTTTTGATTTCAGACTCATCGGCACCTTTCGAGATACCTAATACTTCGTAATAATCGCGTTTGTTACTCATGTTTCATTTATTGACCAACGACAACTTTTGCAAAGCGCAACACTTTGTCATTGAGGTAATAACCTTTTTCTACATCTTCGATTACTTTACCTATTAAAGCCTTTTCAGGAGCTGGAATATTGGCAATGGCCTCGTGTAAATCGCTGTCAAATGGTAGGCCTTTGGCTTCCATTTCTTTCAAGCCTTTTGAAAGTAAAATTTGCTTGAATTTATGCTGGATCAGCTTAAAGCCTTCGCGCAATGCAGCAATGTCTTCTAATTGCTCGTTGTTAAAAATAGCGCGGTCGAGGTCGTCTAAGACAGGAAGTAAGTCTTTGAGTAAACCACCGTTAGCTGATACAATTAAATCGAGCCGCTCTTGGTTGGTTCTGCGTCTGTAGTTATCGAACTCAGCGTAAAGACGCACAAATTTGTCTTTGTATTCATCTGCCAATTGCTCCTCATTGTTTTCTTGATTTTCCAGAGAGGCTTGTTCTTGATTCATTTCTTGATCTAAATTTTGATCTTCGGTAGGTAGCTCGTTTTCAACTGACATTTTTACTAATTTATGCTTTTGCTTGGAATGGACAAATATAAGACCAAGCACATTATTGAGACAAGGTGGCAGTAATTTACTGACATAAGTGTCAAAAAAGCAGTATTTAAATTAGTTGGTCAACTTTATGTAATTTTGAACCCTAATTATACTTTCAATGAAAAATATTTGTTTTGCTTTTTTGCTGATGACAAGCTTTAGTCAGGCGCAATTACTGTATCAAATCTCCGGAAAAGGGCTTACTGCAGCTTCGTATCTCTATGGAACCATTCACATGCTCCCAAAAGATCAATTTGAGCTCAGCAATAGCCTTAAACGTGCTTTTGATGCCAGTACTACGCTTGCTATGGAAGTAGATTTAAACATGAGCGGAGCCGAAAAAATTGCCCTTGCGCAAAGAGTCTTGCTGCCCGAAGGCAAAACACTCAAAGATTTCATGGCCGAACAAGACTATCTGCAACTAAAAATGTATTGTATGGACAGCCTTCAATGGAGTGAAAGTAAATTTGATAGAAGCAGCAAACTTAAGCCCATGTTCTTTTCGAGTATTCTCATTCAAGAAAGCATGCGCAACATGGCCTCTTATGAAATGGAATTCAATAAAATGGCGAAGAAGAAGCATAAAAACGTGATGGGCCTTGAAACCATTGATTTTCAGCTTGGGCTTTTTGATCAGCTACCCATGGAAACACAAGTTGATATGCTCAAAAAAGATTACAACAGCGACCTACAAACCTTCGATACGCTTCTTGCCTGTTACTTGCAAGAAGATTTAGACAAACTAAACGTCCTGATGAATGCAGAAACCGCTGCTTATCCAGAATTTAACGAATTATTACTGGTCAATCGCAACAAAAGCTGGATAAGCCCAATGGGCATTCAAATGCAAAAAGAAAGTACCTTTTTTGCCGTTGGAGCTGGGCATTTAGGAGGTGCTCAGGGCGTTATTGCCCTTCTTCGCGAAGCAGGATACACAGTTACAGCTATCAAACAAAACTAAAATGACGCAACAAGAGGTCTTTCAACAAATCGTTGAATACAGACGCAGTAACCGCAAATTTGACCCTACTATAAAAGTTCCAAATGAAGTGATTGAAAGGAGTCTCAAAAGAGCTATACTTTCACCCAATTCGAGCAACATGCAACTCTGGGAGTTCCATTGGATCAATAGCCCTGCTGCACTTGAGCAGATGTTGCCAATTTGCTTGAATCAATCAGCAGCAAAAACCGCACAACAAATGGTTGTTTTTGTAGCGCGCCCTGACAAATGGAAATCCAGGCAACAATGGCATTTGAGTCAAGTAAAAAAAGAAATCGAAGGCGAAGCAACCAAGGCTCAAAAAATGATGCTTCAGTATTACGGAAAAGTTATGCCCTTACTTTATGCAGCTGATCCACTCCGAATTTTGGCTGCACTTAGACTCACGATTAGTTTCTTTGGCGGGCTGTTCAAGCCGTTTTACAGAACAGGTGGAGCCTCAGCGGTTCAGGTAGTCACTCAGAAGTCTTGTGCACTTGCTGCACAAACTTTCATGCTTTCTATAGCAGCCGAAGGTTTTCACACCTGCCCGCTCGAAGGTTTTGACGAAAAGCGCCTCAAGAAAATGCTCAAATTACCACGCAGAACCCACATCAATATGGTGGTTGCAGTAGGTTTAGGAACCGAACCGGGCGTTTGGGGAGCACGCATTCGCGTACCCTATCAGGAAGTAGTGGTTAAGTATTGACACTACTCCGGTTTTGTATCGGCTTTCTTTTTACTTGGTTTGGCTTTATCGATACTGAGCTTTAGTACTTCCTGACCCGTCTCGTAATCGAGCACGATTGTATCGCCTTCTTGCAAGTTAGAATTGATGATTTCTTCTGCAAGTGGATCTTCAATATATTTTTGAATGGCGCGTTTGAGCGGACGCGCACCAAATTTTTCGTCATAACCTTTGTCGGCGATGAAATCTTTGGCTGCAGCAGTACAACTCACGTGGTAACCGAGGTTTCCGATGCGCAACAATAGTTTCTCTAGTTCGATATCGATGATCAGATGGATATCCTCTCGCTTGAGTGATTTGAACATGATCATGTCGTCTACGCGATTTAAAAACTCTGGAGAAAAGGCTTTGCGCAGGGCATTTTGAACTACAGAGAGTGTATTTTGTTCTTGTGCTTCTTGCTGTGCTTTGGTTCCAAAGCCCATTCCTGTACCGAAGTCGGCAAGTTGGCGCGAACCAATATTGGAGGTCATGATCAGGATGGTATTTTTGAAGTCAATTTTGCGACCTAAACCATCGGTCATGTGACCGTCGTCGAGCACTTGCAATAATAAATTAAAAACGTCTGGGTGCGCCTTTTCGATTTCGTCGAGTAAAATAATGGCATAAGGCTTGCGTCTGACTTTTTCGGTGAGCTGCCCTCCCTCTTCATAGCCGACGTAGCCCGGAGGCGCACCAACAAGTCTAGAGATTGAGAATTTTTCCATAAATTCAGACATATCGACACGGATCAGTGCGTCGTCGGTATCAAATAAATTCTTAGCTAGAATTTTAGCGAGTTGCGTTTTTCCAACACCTGTTGGGCCCAAAAAGAAAAACGTTCCGATAGGCTTATTGGGGTCTTTTAAACCTGCCCTATTGCGTTGAATGGCGCGTACAACTTTGGCTACCGCTTCGTCTTGCCCGATCACCTTTCCTCGAATTTGTTCGGCCATTTTGACGAGCTTACCAAGTTCTGATTCAGAAATTTTAGTCACCGGTACGCCGCTCATCATGGATACTACCTCAGCGACGTTTTCTTCCGTAACCACAACGCGGTTGTTTTTAGCTTCTTCTTCCCATTTGTTTTTGGCGACTTCGAGCTCTTCTTGCAACTTGCGCTCTGCGTCGCGTAGCTCAGCTGCTTTTTCGTATTGCTGAGAGCGAATAACTTCGGCTTTTTTGCCTTTTAAATCTTCAATTTGGCCTTCTATGTCGGTAATGTCTTTGGGTACATGTAAATTGGTAATATGCACCCGTGAACCAACTTCGTCGAGGGCATCGATGGCTTTGTCTGGTAGGTGGCGATCGGTGATATAGCGCTCTGTCAAGCGCACGCAAGCCGCAATTGCTTCGTCGGTGTAGCGCACACTGTGGTGATCTTCGTAGCGCTCCTTAATATTATTGAGAATTTGGATGGTTTCATCGATGGAGGTAGGCTCGATAATCACTTTTTGGAAGCGGCGTTCGAGCGCGCCATCTTTCTCGATATATTGACGGTATTCATCTAGGGTAGTTGCGCCAATGGCCTGCATTTCTCCGCGAGCGAGCGCTGGCTTAAACATATTGGATGCATCAAGTGAACCACTTGCGCCTCCGGCACCAATAATGGTGTGGATTTCGTCGATAAATAAAATGACGTCTGGATTCTTTTCTATTTCTTGCATGACGGCTTTCATGCGTTCTTCAAACTGACCCCTGTATTTGGTTCCCGCCACTAACGAGGCCAGATCGAGAGACACGATGCGCTTATTAAAAAGTATTCTAGAAACCTTTCGTTGCACGATGCGCAAGGCCAAGCCTTCTGCAATTGCAGATTTACCCACCCCTGGCTCACCAATCAAGATCGGATTGTTCTTTTTTCGACGCGATAAAATTTGACTCACGCGTTCGATTTCTTTTTCGCGACCCACAATTGGATCGAGCCTGCCTAGTTCTGCCATTTTGGTCAGGTCTCGGCCGAAGTTATCTAGAACTGGCGTTTTGGATTTAGGATCGGCGCTTTTGCGCTGCGATTGCCCGAAGTTTTCTTCGTTTTCTTCTTGTCCGGAGCTCGGAAATTCAGCGCGAGGTTGTTGTTTGTCTTGTAACATAAGTTCGTATTCGTCTCTTGCGTTTTCGTACATGATGCCATACTTATTGAGCACTTGGCAAGCTACGGAGTCTTCGTAGCGCAGTATGGTTAATAAAAGGTGTTCTGTGCCGATGATATTTTGTTTGAATTCTTTGGCTTCTAGGTAAGACTGCTTGATGATGTTTTCAGCCTGCTTGAGTAATGGTAAATTGAGATTGACGAGTTCTCTGACTGCGGTCTTGGCCAATATTTTCTCTAGTTCTTCTTTGAGCTGAACGAGGTCGAGTTTAAATTCTTGGACAATTCGAATAGCCGTGCCTTCATTGAGGCGGATCAGGCCGAGTAATAAATGTTCGGCCCCTACAAATTCATTGGACAAGCGAACAGCCTCGTCTCTACTGTAGCTGATCATGTCTTTGACACGCGGAGAAAATTTAGCTTCCATGATTTACAATTGCTTGTTACAAATATAACTTTTATCTGCGCACAACATCCGGTTTTATCCACAATTTATATGCGCATTTTGTTAGTAAAAAATAGGAAAGCTGGGCCAAAGGGGGCTTCAATTTATTAATTTTGAACACGCTAATTAATTTAACGCAAAGACTAACTTAAAAATATGGCTGAAGGCGAAAAAATCATTCAGATCAACATCGAAGATGAAATGAAATCTGCATACATCGACTACTCGATGTCTGTTATTGTTTCACGTGCACTCCCCGACGTCCGCGACGGATTCAAACCCGTTCACCGCAGAGTACTCTACGGCATGCAAGATCTCGGCGTATTCTCAAATCGTCCCTACAAAAAATCCGCCAGAATCGTTGGTGAGGTTTTGGGTAAGTACCACCCCCATGGCGACAGCTCAGTCTACGACACCATGGTCCGTATGGCTCAACACTGGTCTTTGCGCTACCCGCTGGTCGATGGCCAAGGTAACTTTGGCTCTGTCGACGGCGACAGCCCTGCTGCCATGCGTTACACAGAAGCACGCTTGCGCAAAATTGCCGAAGAAATGCTCGACGATCTGGAAAAAGAAACGGTCGATTTTCGTCCCAACTTTGACGACTCATTGCAAGAGCCCACCGTAATGCCCACCAAAATCCCAAACCTACTTATCAATGGTGCTTCTGGAATTGCCGTGGGAATGGCCACCAACATGGCACCGCACAACCTCACAGAAGTTGTAGACGGGATCGTAGCCTACATCGACAACAACGACATTACACCAGAAGAATTACTTCAATACATCAAAGCTCCTGACTTTCCGACAGGTGGTATTATCTACGGATACGAAGGTGTTCGAGACGCTTTTTTAACGGGCCGAGGCCGTGTTGTTATCCGTGGAAAAGCTGAAATCGAAGAAGAAAACGGCCGGGAGCAAATCATTGTTACCGAAATTCCATACCAAGTCAACAAAGCCGAAATGATCAAAAAGATCGCCGACTTGGTTAACGATAAAAAAATAGAAGGCATCTCCGACTTGCGCGACGAATCTGACCGCAATGGTATGCGCATTGTATTTGAAATCAAACGCGACGCCATTGCCAATGTGGTGCTCAACAAACTCTATAAGTTTACCCAACTCCAGACCTCTTTTTCCGTCAACAATATTTGTTTGGTCGACGGCCGTCCTCGCTTATTGAACGTCCGAGACCTCATTCAAGAGTTTGTAGAGTTTCGTCACGAAGTCGTTATTCGCCGAACGCGTTTTGAATTGCGTAAAGCAGAAGAGCGCGCCCACATCCTAGAAGGTCTCATCATCGCTTCAGACAACATCGACGAAGTCATTGAAATCATCAAAACATCGGCCAGTCCGGACGACGCAAGAGAGCGCTTGGCAACCCGTTTTGGTTTGTCAGAAATCCAAACCCGTGCCATTGTCGATATGCGCTTGCGCCAACTCACTGGCCTAGAGCAAGACAAACTCAGAGCAGAATACGACGAGCTTATGAAGCTCATTACCGATCTAAAAGACATCTTAGACCGCGAAGAGCGCCGCATGCAAATCATCAAAGATGAACTCTCTGAAGTGCGCGCCAAATACGGTGACGAACGCCGCTCCTCAATCGAATACAGCGCCAGTGAAATGCGCATGGAGGACCTCATCGCCGACGAAGAAGTAGTCGTTACAATTTCTCACGCAGGCTATATCAAGCGTACAAACCTCGCAGAATACAAAGTGCAAAACCGAGGCGGCATGGGCTCCAAAGGCTCCGCCACCCGGGACCAAGACTTCCTCGAACATCTATTTGTCGCCACCAACCACAACTACCTCCTCATTTTTACAGAAAAAGGACGTTGTTTCTGGATGCGCGTATACGAAATACCAGAAGGCAATAAAACCTCCAAAGGGCGCGCCATCCAAAACCTTATTAATATTCCTGGAGACGACAAAGTCAAAGCCTACGTCAAAGTCCTCGACCTCACCGATAAAGACTACGTCGAAAACAACTTTATCGTGATGTGTACCAAGCAAGGGGTCATCAAAAAAACCTCGCTCGAGGCCTATTCAAGACCGCGCAGCAATGGAATCAACGCCATCGGAATCCGAGACAACGACGAACTACTCGAAGCAAAACTTACTAACGGTAGCAACGAAATCGTATTGGCCACCAGTGAAGGGCGTGCGATTCGCTTCAACGAGTCTACCGTTCGTCCGATGGGCCGAAATGCCTCAGGTGTGCGCGGTGTAACGCTCACTTCTGCCTCAGATGTGGTCATTGGCATGATCTGCGTAGAAGACATCTTCTCTACGATTTTAGTGGTGTCAGAAAAAGGGTATGGCAAGCGCACCTTCCTCAATGATCCAGAAGACAACGAACCCGTTTACCGCATCACCAACCGTGGTGGCAAAGGTGTCAAAACGTTAAACATTACCGATAAAACAGGCAAGCTCCTCTCTATTCAAAATGTTTTCGACGAAGACGACCTCATGATCATTACCAAATCTGGCGTTACCATCCGCATGCACATTGACACCATACGCACTATGGGTCGTGCAGCACAAGGCGTCAAACTTATCAACCTCAAGGCCAACGCTGAAATCGCAGCCATAGCTCGCGTTCCGCGCGCCGAAGATGAAGATGAAGACGAAATCATCGAAGGTGAAGAAAATGGCACAGAAATTGAAAATAACGACGCACCAAGCGAATAAAATTAAAGCAATGAAAAAACAACTCCTCCTGGCTGGTCTGAGTCTTGTGATCAGCACAGCTACTTTTGCCCAAAAAAAGAACCTCACCGACGCCATTCTTTTGATGCGCAAATACAACCCAACTGGCGAAATTGCAGCAAACATAAAAATTGTCACTGAGGCCAAAAATTTCATCGACCTCGCCGCTGCAAATGCCGAAACCGCCGAAGATTTTAAAATGCACTTGTATCGCGCAGAAATCTACTATGCGCTCAACGAAACCGCTACGCTTGAAGCAGCAAGCAACGGAACTCCTTTAAATGAAGCCAGCCTCGCTGCCAACAAAGAAGTTGCTGTTGCCTCTTTCAAAAAGGTACTCGAAGACCCCAAAAAAGCCTGGGTTGGTGACGCACTAAGTTTTATCAACCTCCGCGTAGATTTCATGTTTAACCAGGGTATCATTGCCTACAATGCCAAAAAGTACGAAGCTGCTGCAGATGCTTTCTTGGCTGCAACAGAAATGAAAACGTATATTGGCGAAAGCTTTAAAGATGCCGAAGTCAACACCTCTTTGGCAGCCAACTATGCCGTTGAAGATTACCTAGCTGCCAAAAAATACGATGAAGCCATCGCATTTGCCTCCAAAATTGCTGAAGCCATGCCGCAAAATATTGATATCCTGATTAGTTTGGTCAATATTAACCTGCAAAAAGGCGATGTAACAGCAACCGAAACCTATATCAACAAAGCGCTTGCGCTCGATCCGCTTAACAAGCAACTCTATTACGTACTCGGCACGAGCTACATGGACAAAAAAGAAAATGATAAAGCCACTGCAGCACTGCAAAAAGCCCTCGAAATTGATCCTAACTACAGCGAGGCACTTTATCAACTCGGTGCGCACTTGTATAATCTTGCCGTAGAAAAGCGCAATGCCACAGTAGAGCTAGACTACAAAGACCCCAAGGCAGCAACACTAGAAGCCGAGGCCATGAATCTTTTTAAACAAGCATTGGATCCGCTCGAAAAATATGCAGCTCAAAATGAAAATGACAAAGCGATCTTAGATATTCTTTACAAAACCAATATGAAACTTGGTAATATCGAAAAAGCGAAGGAATACAAAGCACGTCTAGACGCCATTAAAAACTGACTTTACCTGATTCCAATCGTCCTTAAACTGCCCCAACAAGGGCAGTTTTTTTTTAGCATAATTGTTGATTTTTATTACCTTTGATATATGGAATTTGTACACCCAGAACGCTTATGGTTCCTTTTCTTTCTACTTATTCCAATTGTTATTCATCTTTTTCATTTTAGAAAACGCAAGACCCTTTATTTTTCGTCGTTGCGCTTTATTCAATTCCTCGAAAAGGAACAACAAAGTACCAGAAAACTCAAGCAACTTCTCGTTCTTCTATCCAGACTTCTTGCCTTCACGGCTTTAATCTTTGCCTTTGCACAGCCACAAAGTAAAAATGGAGAAGGCCAACGCAGCGGCAAACCTGCGCTTTTGATCTATCTGGACAACTCTTTCTCCATGACTGCAATTGGCACCGAAGGAACCCTCCTTTCAGAAGGACGCGAACTCGCAAAGCGCATGCTACAAACGGTTAGCCCAGCCACACGTGTACTGATTTGCAGCAATGCACTCAATCATGTCGAACAAAGATTTCAGACCAAAGCCGAAGCCCTGCGCTACCTAGATCAAATTGAAAGTTATGCCCTGACCCGCACACTCGACGACGTACTAAGCTGGCAACAAAGACAAATCAAAAAACACCAAGAACTCAAAGAAAAACTCGGACAAATTAAACAGGTTTTCATCTCCGATTTTCAGCAAAGTCAGGCTCAACTTGAACAGCAAAAGCCCGAAGCAAATCAGTCCTTTTTTGCCTATCAACTCAAGGCACAGCAAAACCAAAACGCCTATATTGATAGCATTTGGTTTGCCAAACCTACCCATCATATAAATACGGATCAAATGCTCATGGTTAGGGTCCAAAATTTTGGAACTCAAGCAAAAAAACGCTTGGAACTCAACATCAAAATTGGGCAAATCAAACGCACCATGTTCATGCAAATTGAAGCAGGCGCTGAACAAATCGCCAGTTTTCCTTATAAAGAAATCAACAATGGTAGTGTGTTGTGTCAGGCACATATCAACGACCAACAAATCCATTTCGACGACACTTGGTATTTTTCTTATGAAGTCCCAGACCAGACCAACATATACTTGATAGAAGAGGCCAATTCAAGCCCTAACGTGGCCAAGGCGTTTGCAGTAGAGGAACGCTATAAAGTATGGAAGACCCTTCCAGGGCAAGTATCCTCCACCGCACTTGCTGAAACTGACCTCATCGTCTTGAATGGGCTCGACGAAATCTCTAGCGGGCTTCGAGAAGATCTACTTACAGCCCACCAAAATGGGCAACGCATCTTAATTATTCCAGGTGAGGCCATTACATTCAATGATTATAACCCGCTACTTCGCGAGCTCTCCCTTTGCGAACTTGGTGCACCTCAAGCCAATGCACTGAACTTACAGCGCATAAACGACGCCGACCCATTCTTTAGCGGCGTATTTGAAAAAAAACAACAAAAATGGAACGTGCCAATGGTTAAAAAAGCCTACAGTGTGCTAAATGCTGCAAACAGCAGCGCTACACCACTTCTCATTGCCCGTTCTGGTCAAGCGCTGTTTATGCGCAGCAATACAACTGCTTTTTTATGGACCACTGCCCTACAAACCTCTTTTGGCAGTATGGTTAATCAGTCACTGTTCCCGACCATATTATTGCGCTGTGCTGAATTTGCAAGTCAACGCTATCCCAATTATGCCATTCTCGGAAAAGATGCGCAAATTAAAGTGAGGGCCAGTCATTCAAATGAAGCACCACTGCGCTTCATCTCAGCAGAAACAGAATTCATTGTGCAGTATGTAGGCACACCCAATAACCTTCGCCTACAAATTGGAGGTACCGCAGCACTCGAGAGATTAAAAGCTGGTTTATATGAACTCAAAGGTATCGAAACACTTGCCCAAATAGCGCTTAACTACAACCGCATAGAGTCTCAACTCAAATTGCTATCAAAAAGTGAACTTATTGATTTACTCGAATCGAACGGAATAAAAAATTGTAACTTTAACCAAATCAAAGAAGGACAAAGCCTCACCGCTATAGAACTCAAGGAGAACAATAGCTATTGGCGCCTCTTTCTAATTTTTGGACTTATTTTTCTCTTAGTGGAACTCTCTTTGTTAAAATGGTGGAAATGAAAATTCAAATCAACAACGCAAAAATATACGACCCACAGTCAAGCTGGAATCAACAAAAGGTAGATCTTCTGCTTATCGACGGTGTCATTACTGAAATAGGTCCAGGACTACAACATACCGATGCGCTACAAGTTACTGCGCCAAACCTTTGCGTTGCCCCGGGCTTTATCGATCTCAAAACAGATTTCTGCGACCCAGGCTATGAACAAAAAGAAACCATAGCAAGTGGCCTTGACGCTGCAAGTGCTGGTGGTTACACACGCGTGTACATCCAACCCAACACACAGCCAGTCATGGACAACAAAGCACTGGTAACCTACGTTCAACAACAGGGTCAAAATAGCACAACGCTCATTGGCATCAATGGAGCCCTCTCTAAAGGAAACGCTGGCGAAGAACTCGCAGAAATGTATGAACTCTTCACTACGGGTGTTCGTCTCTTTACCGACGACACACAAAGCCCAAGTGCAGGTTTACTCCACCGCGCCTTGCTCTACACCAAAGATTTTGGTGGGCGTGTTGCTTTATTGGCGCGCAATGCATCTTTGAGTGCAAAAGCACAGGTCAATGAAGGGAGTGCTTCTACGCGCACTGGCTTGAAAGCAGATCCACACATTTCAGAACTCATCGAAATAGAAAGAAATATTCGCTTATTGGCTTATACAGGTGGTAAAATGCACCTTTCTGGCCTTAGCACAGCTGAAGGTGTTGAACTCGTAAGAACTGCCAAAAAACAAGGCCTTGACCTCACCGCCGATGTACACCTCATGAATCTTTGCTTTACCGAAGAAAAAATGTTGGGCTTTGACACCCGTTTCAAAGTGCTACCTGTACTCAGAACTGCTGCTGATCAAGAGGCGCTATGGGCTGGCGTTACCAACGGTACTATAGACGCCATTGTCAGTGACCACCGCCCGGCTGATCCCGAGGAAAAAGAACTTGAATTTGACCTTGCTCATTTTGGCTCACCTCAATTAGAAACCGTTTTTTCGGCCCTAATGACCCAAAAACCACACGCCATAGAACAAATTATTAGCGCTTTAACGGTAGGTCCAAGAAAAGTTTTGGACCTCGCACCCTCTTCTATTGAAATTGGCGCAAGGGCTGAACTCACACTCTTTGACCCTAGTAGCCCATACGTTGCCAACATGCGTGCAGAACAATGGCGTTTTAGCCCGTTTCATGATCAGCTATTAAAAGGTCAAATTATCGGAATTATCCAAGGTGCACAAGCTACAATTGCCCAAGATTAATGTCCAAACGATCCTTTTTAAGAGAATTTTTCAAATCCAATCGCATGGTCGGATCAATGCTTCCAAGTTCTCGTTTTCTGAGCAAAAAAATGCTGAAGCCCATTCAGTTTAATGAAGCCAAGGTAATTATCGAACTTGGGCCCGGCACTGGCGTATTTACCAAAGAACTGCTCTCCAAAATCGCTACTCCTTGCCAGTTGGTCGTTATTGAACTCAACGACGCTTTTTTCAAGGATCTTCGCAATAAATTTGACGCACCACATTTGCACTTGGTTCATGGTTCAGCCACAGACATCACGCAAATTCTTCATAACCTTAAGCTTCCTAAAGCAGATTACATCTTGTCTTCCTTGCCGCTATCCAACTTTCCTGCTGCACTCAGACAAACCATTTTAGAAGAAATCAAGCAAAATTTAAATGCAAATGGTAAACTGATCCAATTTCAATATACCAGAGGTCTTCGAAAACTTTACGGTGCGCATTTCAAGCACGTGCAAATCGATTACACGGCCCTCAACTTCCCTCCTGCCTTCATTTATACGTGTAAGAATAGCTGATTTCTTTTGCCTATCTTTGCGCAAAAATTTATAGGATGCTTTCGGTTTCAAACCTCTCTCTTCAATTCGGTAAACGCGTACTTTTTGATGAAGTCAACGCTAAATTTGTCAACGGTAACTGCTACGGCGTTATTGGTGCCAATGGTGCCGGCAAGTCTACTTTTCTCAAAATATTAACCGGAGACCAAGACCCTACAACTGGCCGCGTAGACCTCGAGCCAGGTAAGCGCATGGCTTTTCTCAAGCAAAACCACTTTGAGTTTGATTCAATTGCTGTGTTGCAAACAGTCATCATGGGGCACAAACGCCTTTACGAAATCATGGTCGAAAAAGATGCGCTTTATGCCAAAGAAGATTTCAGCGACGAAGACGGCATGAAAACAGCAGAACTAGAAGGTGAATTTGCAGATTTAGAGGGCTGGAATGCCGAAACCGATGCAGCTACCCTTCTGAGCAACTTAGGCATTGATGAATCCAAGCACTATATGCTCATGGAAGAACTATCGAACGACCTCAAAGTACGCGTATTGCTTGCTCAAGCGCTTTTTGGCAACCCCGATGTGCTGATTTTAGATGAACCCACCAACGACCTCGATCTTAAAACCATTTCTTGGCTAGAAGACTTCTTATTAGATTTCAGAAATACCGTTATTGTCGTTTCTCACGACAGACACTTCTTGGATACGGTCTGTACGCACATCTGCGACATCGATTACAGTAAACTCAATATGTTTACAGGTAACTACACCTTTTGGTACCAGTCTTCGCAGCTTGCTTCTCGCCAGCGTGCCGACAAAAACAAAAAAGCCGAAGAAAAGAAAAAAGAACTCATGGAGTTTATCTCGCGGTTCTCAGCAAACGCAGCTAAATCTAAACAAGCTACCAGCCGTCGTAAAATGCTCGACAACCTCGACCTCGAAGAAATTAAACCTTCGTCTAGACGCTATCCTGGTATCACCTTTCATCAAGAGCGCGATGCCGGTAATCAAATTTTGAGCTTAGAAAACCTCAGTAAAACGGCTGACGGCAAAACGCTATTTAAAGATTTTTACCTGACCGTCAACAAAGGCGACAAAATTGCTTTTATTTCCAGAGACTCAGTTGCTCTTACCCACTTCTTTGAAATTCTTTCCGGCAACCTCAAATCGGATGGCGGTGAAATCACTTTCGGGACCACCATAACCACAGCCTATTTGCCCAACGACAACCACCATTACTTTGAGGCAAAGCTTAGCCTCATAGATTGGTTGCGTCAATATGCACATACCGATGAAGAACGCGAAGAAGTATACCTACGTACCTTTCTCGGGCGCATGCTTTTTACCGGAGAAGAAGCGATGAAAATGGCTAAGGTATTGTCTGGTGGTGAAAAAGTACGTTGTATGCTCTCTAAAATGATGCTCGCCAAAGCCAATTTGCTTTTGATGGATGAACCCACCAACCACCTCGACCTCGAGTCTATTACGGCACTCAACAACGCCATGCAAGAATTTCAAGGCACACTACTTTTCACCTCACATGACCACGAATTAGTGAGCACCGTTGCCAACCGCATTGTTGAACTCACGCCAAATGGAATTATTGACAAAATGATGCCCTACGACGATTACCTTCACGACGATAAAATAGCCCAACTCCAAGCTGAATTATACGCCTAAAATCATGGTGCGCTACCAAGTATATTGTCAACAAGCTCAACAGCGCTACATTCAGTTGAGCGCCGTCTTTGAACAAGATGCAGCATTAAACGAACTCCAATTAGAATTACCCAGCTGGCGCCCAGGGCGTTATGAGATCGGAAACTTTGCAAAAAACATCAAAGGTTTCAAAGCATTTGGAGAAGACAACCAACCTCTTGCTGTGCACAAAACGGCAAAAGACACTTGGGTTATTGCTACCAAAGGCCTGACTCAAATTAAAATAAGCTACAGCTATTATGCCGCTGAACTCAATGCCGGCTCTACCTTTCTCGACCCAACACAACTATACATCAACCCGGTCAATTGCTTTTTTTACGACGCTGCCCAGGCTCAACAAGCCTACCAACTAAAATTGCATATTCCAGCAGCATGGCAAATTGCTTCTGCTTTACATTTTGATGAAGATAACAAGTGTGAGATACCCAATTTTGAACGTTTGGCAGATAGCCCTTTGATATGCAGTGCAGCAATAGAACGAAGGTCTTACCTGGTAAATGAATACAGCTTTCATATTTGCTTCAATCAGCAGCAAATGATTCCTTGGGATCGCGTTTTAGCAGATTTTGAAAAATTCACCAAGCGTCAGCTTCAAGATTTTGGTGAATTCCCATGCAAGGAGTACACATTTTTGATTCAATCCTTGCCTTATGCCGCCTACCATGGTGTAGAGCATTTAGATTCTACTGTGATTGCCCTAGGGCCTTCTTGCGATGTTTTCGGAATCCTTTATACAGAATTACTTGGTGTTTGTTCGCATGAACTCTACCATTCATGGAATATCAAAGCACTCAGACCATCTGAAATGCAGCCCTACAACTTCAAGCGCGAGAACTACGCGCAGACGGGGCTAATTTACGAAGGGATCACCACCTATTTGGGCGATCTCTATTTACTCAAAAGTGGTGTTTTTAGTATAGAACAGTACCTAATAGAACTCAGCAAACAAGTTCAAAAACACCTAGACAACCCTGGTCGTTTTAGCATGAGTGTTGCAACTGCATCTTTTGACACTTGGTTAGACGGTTATGTACCTGGTGCACCAGGCAGAAAAGTCTCCATCTACACAGAGGGTTGCTTGTTGGCCTTCTACGTCGATTACCGACTGCGCAAAGCGACAAAAAATAAAATAGGTATTGAACAGGTCATCAAAACCCTCTACTTCAATTTTGGTGTAGCGCAAAAAGGTTATACGCTTGCTGATTACCAAACAACCCTTGAAAATTTAGCGGGAGAATCATTTGACTCCTTTTTTGCCGATTACGTTTTAGGGACCTGTGCCTATGAGGCGCTCCTGCAGGAGGCCTTTGATTACTTTGGGCTACAGCTACAGCAAAACCCGAGCAAAAGCTATGCAGAAGCGCGCCTCGGCATGAAAGTACAGCAAATAGGTAAAGATTGGCAAGTATTGAGCATCTACCCGGGTTCTCCGGCAGACACCGGTGGTTTAGCAATTGGCGATCTCCTTATTGCAGTCAATGGAATGCGCGCGCTTCCGAGTTTAGATCATTGGTTGGCTTTCTATGAAAACCAGAACAAGACCTTATTGATAGAGCGCAATGGCCAGCTTCTTGAGCGTTTTATTCCGGAAGTTGACCGGCACTTTTTTGTGACCCATCAGGTACAGATGCATACCGAACGAATTGCCGCACAGCAAAAAGCATTTGACCATTGGTCTAATTAGTTTCGAAAAAATCTTCCGGAAAATTGAGTAAATATAGTTTTTCACTGGCTCGAGTCAGGGCTGTATAAAGCCATCTTAAATAAGCAGCATTCTTGCGCTCCTCCGGAACAAAACCGTAGTCTACGTATACATGTGCCCACTGCCCTCCTTGCGCTTTATGTACTGTGACTGCATGCGCATATTTGATCTGAAGCGCATTGAAGTACGGGTTTTTTAAGACTTCTTTGTAGCGCTTTTGTTTGTTTTTGATATCGGCGTGTTCTGCTTCAATGGCATAGAACAACTTGCGCATCAAGTCTCGATTTAGATTTGGACCTTCTTCCAATAAGCTTTGGACGTGTACCTTACAGGTAATTGATCCTTGATCGGGGTAGTCTACAAATTTTAAGTCAAGTTCGGCAAATTCAAAGCCATAGTAAGCCTCAAATTTTTTAACCCGCTCTATGCGTGCCAGTTCGCCATTGGCAATAAAGCCCATTTTTGAGCTCGGGTCTAGCCAGAAATAATTATTCTTTACGACCATCAGAACATCGCCCTTCTCCAATACCTCTTCTCGGTAAAACAGGCGGTTTCGAATTTCTAAATTCCACTGATTGGCCCGTTTATTGGCCAAGGTCAATAGTATGGTTTCATCTGTTCCTACATCGGCAATAGATTGCTCTAAATAATCTTGAAATTCACCTCCATGAATTTGAAGCACGGTTGCATCATCTAGATTTTTGAGTTTTGGAAGTATTGGAAGTGTGTACGTATGCTTTTGACGCAGAAAAGTGGCCACCGAAAGAATGCCTGAATTTTCTTTTACCCGCACCACCTGACTCAAATGACTATGCCAAATGAATAGCGATGGAAAGGCCTCCAAGAATAATTTGGGTAAAAGGGCAATACTGTGGTCTTGTCCGACCGGAGGTAACTGCCCGGGGTCTCCAATAAAGACCAAATGACAATTTTCACCGCCGTAAACATAATTGAGTAGGTCTTCTAATACGTTGTTGGCCTCAAAGGAAGCACTTGCAGGAAGCATTGAAGCTTCATCTACAAAGAACAGCGTATTCTTGTGTAGGTTTTTAGCCAAAGAAAGACCTTGGTTGCTTAATTCGCCACCGGAAAAGTAGATGTGTCGGTGAATCGTGCTTGCAGGAAAACCCGCATAATTGGAAAGCACCTTAGCTGCACGCCCTGTTGGCGCCAATAATTTAAAAGAAAGCTTTTCTTGGTGCATTTGCTTGACGATATGAGCAATAAGTGTCGATTTACCGGTGCCGGCAAAACCTGTTAGCACCCAAACTTTTCTTGCTTCATGGGCGCGCAAAAACACCAAGAATTGTTCAAAAGCTTGGTTTTGATCTGAGGTAAAAATTAGTTGCTGGGTCATCAATGAGGCGTTCTGCGCTTTAACAAAATTAAATATTGTAGCTTTGCACTTAGGCCACAAACCAAAAGACTTATAAACAAGCTATGTCGCGTTTGGTACTTCATTATTCCGATTCAATACTATTAATGCTCGAACAGACGCAAACAAGCGTGTTAGATTCAAGCTATCCACTAGAAATGGATAAACCTTTTGCAAAGGAGCGCATGTCAAACCCAATCAAAGAAGCACTCTTAAAAAGTACGCTTGGTCCTTGTTTTTGGTTTGGCCCGGACTACACGCTCTTTCCAAGAGCACTTTTTGACCCCACTCAGCTAACGGCCTACTACCAACTCAACCATGGTCCGTTGACAAGTCAATATTTCCTCAACTATCAAATATTAGAAGACCTCGACCTCGTCTTTATTTACAGCATCCCTATATGGCTATACGACTACGCTAAATATGAACTTCAAGTAACGCTGGTTAAACATAGCATTGCGCACCAAATTCAGTACTTGAAAGCAAATAACGCAACAGATCGGGTTGCACTGCTCATTGAAAAATCCCATTTTGTCTTGCTGTGTTTTAAGGAACGGCAATTATTGAGCTGCACAACCAACGAATACCAACAAGTCAGCGATATTCTTTATTTTCTTTTGGCCCAACAACAGAAGCTTCAGTTGCCCAACCATGTGCAACTCGACCTCTACGACGCAAGCGCTAATTTTGACTTCAGGAGTTTTGAGGCGCTCCTAAAGCAATTCAAAGATTTCGAACACTACCAGACTACATTTTACGACACCCCCACTTACCAAAACCAAATTTTGTGCGCATCATTCGAGGATCATTAAAAGGCAAACGCTTTGCCACACCGCCGGGCTTTCCTTCCAGACCCACCACAGATTACGCTAAAGAAGGTCTGTTTAATATGTTGGCGAACATGTTTGATTTAGAAGATATACGCGTTCTCGATCTTTGCGCAGGAACCGGCAATATTTCATTTGAATTTGTGAGCCGAGGAGCTGCGCATTTGTTGGCCATAGACAGCCATCCGCGCTGTGTGCAATACCTCAAACAAAATGTTCAGACCCTTCAAATTACCGAGCAAATGCAGGTCTATAAATCGGACTGTGTCATTTATTGTCGCAATGCAAAAAACACCCAGTACGACCTCATTTTTGCCGATCCACCCTATCATTTAGGTTTCCACGAAGAGCTCATTACCACCATTTTTGAAAAAGAACTTTTGAGCCTTACCGGACTACTCATTATTGAGCACGGCAAACAACATGATTTTTCAGCACTACCACAATTCGATGCTTGCCGAAATTTTGGAAATGTTTATTTTAGTTTTTTCAAGCATACGATATGAAACGCTGCCTTTTTCCTGGAAGCTTTGATCCTTTTACCAAAGGCCACGAAGCAATTGTTCATCAAGCACTGAGCTTATTCGATGAAGTAATCATTGGTGTTGGTATCAATTCCAAAAAACAAGGACTTTTTGCTACCGACAAAAAGATTCAACATATCCGCGCGCTTTTTGCCGCAAATAACAAAATTCAGGTGGCCTCTTTTCAGAAACTAACCGTTGAATTTTGTAAAGAAATAGGTGCTACACATATTGTTCGAGGCTTGCGCGATGCCAAAGACTTCGAATATGAGCGCAGTATTGGCCATATGAACCATGCAATTTCGGGAATCGACACCGTCTTTTTCTTAACCGCACAAGCGCATAGCGCTATCAACTCCAGTATCATCAGAGAAATGTATCAAAACGGTGCTGATATCTCTCCATTTGTAACCAAACCTGAGCTCCTCGTTTGATGCACGTGAACCTCAAATTTCTTGTTGGCTGCTTTCTCTTTTGTACTCCATTGTGGAGTCAAGTTCAAATACGTGGTCTTTCGTTTTTGAATGAGCAAGAACTTCAGATCTATGAGCTCACCAATCAATTCACCAAAGAAAAAAAATGGTTACAAACCGTTACGCTCGATACCATGGGTATTTTCAATACCGAACTAGCCCTACCTAAAATCAGCACCATTCAAATTTGTAGTGGCAGCAAATGCGGACTACTCTATACCCAACCACGTTCGAGATATATCCTAGAACTACCCGAAATAGACCAGCGGTTTTACAATGAAGCCGAACAAGATATTGAACTTCTTTTTTATAATTTGGATTCCAATGATATCAATTATAGAATCTTAGGCTTTGAGGCCTGGATGGACAACTACATTGCCGATATCTATCAACTCAAAGATCTCAGAAGCGAAGAATTCATCCTCAGAATATTGGCGTTTAAAGCAGAGGCAGCAGCCGTTTATGGCAATGACACCAACACGTTTTTGCAAGAATATATCAAATACAGCATTGGCCTAACCATAGATAATTTTTCAGTAGTTGGCGGCCCTACTAAGGGAGACAAATACAATTTCTACCTCCAAACAGATACCGTTGATTTCAGTCAACCAAAACTCATCGAATATGCACTTACCTTCTACCAAAAATTCGAGACGCAAGTTGATCAAAACACATATGCAGCTATTGAATCCGCACTCCTATACACCAACCTAGAATTACTTTTAGCCACCCTCGTCAAAGACCCCTATATTTACAGCCCTGAATGGGCAGAATTCGTTGCGCTAGACTTAATAATAGCATACCATCAAAACAAGCGGATAGATCAGGCAGCCACGCTGCAACTTCTCAAAGCCTTGGCTCGTATAGGACGCCAATCTGGCCTTCGCAACGCCGCCAATTTCTATTGGCTCGAATATAGCAAACTTAGCAACGGCAACTATTGGGATAAAAACTATGTCGTTAACGAACTAAACATCAGTCTAAAGCCAGGTCGCTATATTTATTTACATCATTACATACCAGCAAATCAAAAATGCATCGCAGAAATGGCGGCCCTGCAACGCTTGGCAAAACGCTACGAGGATAAGTTGCAAGTCGTTACGCTTTACCCCAGTGAACAAACCTGGACAAAAGCAGATCAAAAAGCATTTGAGGGTTCAAATTGGCAGCGCGTTCCCTTTTCGAAATCCCATCCGATATGGCAGCAACTCTCTTGGACGAGTGCACCTGCATACATCCTACTCGACCCGCAATTGAGCGTACTCAGTTTAGATGCGCTAGGGCCTTTACCAAATGCGCGCGCCCAAACCATCGACCTCATTCTCAATCAACTATTCAGTAATTAATTACTCTTGAAGAGGCAAAATATACCTCAGTTGTAATTGCCCCTGTTCATCTCTGAACAATTCATAACCATTGTGTTGTCTGAGTATCCAATCCATAAACGCACCGTCTAAATTACGCTGCTCTAGAAGAAGCGTCTGTGTAGGGCCCTTTAGGCTTACATTGCGTTTGCGCATTTCCTTTAAGTACATTTGCTGCACTAAATCCCATTGCGATTCTTTTTGAACCGCAGAGATAATCAATTCTTTTTGGTCGTCGTAAATGAAAACACCTACTCTATTGAATCTACTGAGTTCGCTAGGGCAATCAGAACACCTGAGTTCGTATCGAGAAATAGGATCTGGCAAAATCACCTTTTTCATCTCAGGAATCTGCAAAGTTTGAATTTGCTGTTGCAATTGTGCAGTGAAGACTTGCTGAGGCTCCACTTTTTCAAATGTTTCAAACTGAATTCCAGACTGAGAAAGTAATTTGGCCTGTGCTAAATCGATGCGCTTACCTTCATAATAGGCCACAATATATGCATCAGTAATGCCTTTAGCCACCGCTTGTTGTTGGCGGGTCTTGGCCTCCTGTATATTGGAAAACTTGCCACTTGCGTATCTATACTGACCTTTAGCGGTTCGGGCTTCTATAAGTTCATTAAGGCCCAATTGAGCTTCACTTGTGAGTGGGCGGTTATAAACGCCAACTTGCACACTGTAATAGAGCCCTTGACCGGGCCCGGCAAATTTGCTACTTTGTACGGCAATATTTGTGTTGGCCGTTACAACTTGTTTTTCAAGTGCACGGCCCTGAGCTAAACTCAGGCGCGTACAATTCTGGTAGGCTACCACAAAAGCATCGGTGTAACCTAGCGTTCGGATCAATTTTTGTTGTTGCAGTGCCTCTGTGGAGCTTTGAAAATATCCAGCCATGTATACTGTCAGGCCATTGGCGAGTATTTGGCCATCTACGGGTGTGAATTCTCTAAAACGCGCTGCCGGAACAGGTTTTCTAAAGGCGCCTACCTGAACCCTAAAGACCAAACCTTCCGGACAAGGCAACCCAACGGGTAAAGGAGCCAAATTTGTAGGTATTTGTTGCCTTTGAAAAGTACTGGTTGTTCTCACGCTGGCTGGCTCAAATGCTGGCTGGTCTGTACTAGCCGTTGTGTTACTTACTGGTTTGTAATTATCTTGCAACAGCTGCTCTAGTTCAGCTTGATTTGCAACCTGAAGTAAGTTTTGTTTTTGCGTGTATAATTGGTCAAGGATAGTTGCTTGAGCAACCAGTAAATGAAGAAGCGTGTCTTGGGCTGCAGGCTCGTAATTTTCTTCTAATGCTCTAATGGCCAGCTGATTTTGCAGCAATGTTTCCTTGGTTTGTTCAAAAGCCCCACGCTCTGCTACATAATTGATGTAGCCTTGAATTTCTGCTTCAGTGGTTAGCATATTATTGGCTAAAACCTGGGGAGCATTGTTTTTGGACGAAGGAAGCGTTAATGCCAATGCTAAAGTATCCAATTCTTCATTGGAGAGCCCCACGCGCTCTAGTACCGGGAGTTGATTGATATCCAAATCGTTCAAATTAGAAAGCGCCTCAAATTGTTGCGTAAATTCATTGACCCGTTGCGTAAGATTCGTATGCTCCATTGTAAGATTCTCATTTTCTGGAATCCTATTCTCGTTCTCCAAAGAGAGATTGGTGTTCTCTGGAGTACTATTCCCGTTCTCTATAGAAAGATTGGTAATCTCCGTAGTAATATTCTCGTTCTTTGGATCAATTGTTTCAGGTGCTGAGATGAAAGGTTCTGGAATCGTTGTCTCTGGGATAGATGCTTCTTCGATAGAAGGTTCAAGAATTGTTGTCTCTGGGATAGATGCTTCTTCGATAGAAGGTTCTGGAATTGTTGTCTCTTGGATTATTGGTTCTTCGGTAGAAGTTTGAACAGTAGACGAAAGATTCCCATTCTCTAATGGGAGATTCGTATTCTCCAATGTAAGAATCTCATTTTCTGGAATCCTATTCTCATTCTCCGGAATCCTATTCTCGTTCTCCAAAGTGAGATTGGTGTTCTCTGGAGTACTATTCCCGTTCTCTATAGAAAGATTGGTAATCTCCGTAGTAATATTCTCGTTCTTTGGATCAATTATTTCTGGTGCTGAGATGGAAGGTTCTGGAATCGTTGTCTCTAGGATAGATGCTTCTTCGATAGAAGGTTCAGGAATTGTTGTTTCTGGGATTGTTTGTTCTTTGGTAGAAGATTGAACGGTAGACGAAATATTCCCATTCTCTTTAGCATTCGAATGAACATCGGTTTTTAATTGCTCGGAAAGTGACCCCTGTTGCGCGTATTGAGCAAGTAATTCATCGTAGGTGACTTGAAAGTCGACCTTTGGCAAGGACTGATTTTCTGATTCTTTTAAATACAGGGCCTTGAGTTCATCTTGGTCATATATTTCTACTTCTTTGACTTGAGATTCACGCGCAATTCCGAGTTGTTCTGCCTGCGCGGATACTTCTGCGAGATTGAGCTGAAGCGCTTCAATCTTGAGCTGCGTTTGCGCCTGTTCTTTTTTTGAAAGTAGCGCTTGATCAGACTGTAATTTAT
>Ga0209769_1000121_pt1 | contig 29846 bp, 26 predicted proteins | sample LauGreSuBDMM15DN_2_FD_187569 | JGI IMG/M metagenome (GOLD analysis project Ga0209769, IMG submission 187569) | Freshwater lake microbial communities from Lake Michigan, USA - Su13.BD.MM15.DN (SPAdes) (version 3) | ecosystem: Environmental > Aquatic > Freshwater > Lake | place: Lake Michigan, USA...
ATGCACGTGTCTGAATCAGAGATTGCAAGACACCATCTTTGAGCCAATCAACGCGCTTAATTGGTTGACCGTTATCAAAAACGGAAGAGTAAGGAGAACTTACATCGGTGGCAACAAAGTTAGATGCAGGAAGTTGCTTAAATTCAGGATCGCTAAAGAATTGCAGCGATACATTGGAGAGTTTCTCGCCAATGCGAGTTCCGCCACCCTTCTTCGAAAAGACTGATTGTCCTTCGTGCGCATCTCGAGCAGCCGATACCCACATCATGTATGTGAAGAGATCTGCCACCGATCCCGAAGGCAAGATGGTGTCATAACGTCCTGCAGGAAGATCTACCTTTCTGCCTTGCCACTCTAAGCGCTGACGAACTTGCTTATCGATATCGACAATAGATACATCTTTGAAGTCGCGCGTTTCAACGCCAGCCCATGTTGAACGGGAACGATCATGTGACTTTCCAGTCATTTCTACGCGACCGATTGGAGAATCCTTACGTAAACGTAGGCCACCCTTTGATCCGACCCAGGTCGTTTCATGTGTGTGCTCGGAATAGCCAAAGAGCTCAATCTTGTCTGCAACTGAACGAGAGAACATATCGCCAAGTGCTGGTGCAAAAGTTGAGAAGACTTCAGGACCTGTTGGCACATGCTCGGCTGTCCAATTACCAATGGCAACATTGGTCGCAAGTGGAGCGTAATCCTCAGCTGGTCCAGCCGCCTTTGCTGCTGCAACTGCATCCTCTAGAAGTTTAGGAACATCAGCAAGTGAAACATCGGTGCGTGTTACTCCACCCGAAGCCATACCGCCGGCAACTGCAACGAATGCAATAACTGTCACGCTGCGCTCTTGAATCACACCGTTTGTGGTGAGGGTACTTCCAGCCCAACGGAGGTTTGCTTGAGTCTTATCGCGCACCACAACAATGCAGTCATCGGAGGTGGCAGCTGAAGTGATCTTTTCAATCAGATCTTGAGCAGAAATCATTTTCCAGCCTCCGCAACAGTATTGAGAATATTTACTTTGTCGAAGATTGCTGATGGGCAACCATGACTTACCGCTGCAATCTGACTTGGTTGTGCCTTACCGCAGTTAAATGCTCCACCAAGGACATAGGTAGAAGGACCACCGACGACCTTCATCGAGCCCCAGAAATCAGTTGTTGTTGCTTGATATGCAACATCTTTGAGCTGCCCAACAATTTTTCCATTCTTAACGCGATGGAACTGTTGACCAGTAAATTGGAAGTTATAGCGTTGCATATCAATCGACCAAGATTTATCGCCCTTGATGATGATTCCATCTTCCATTGAAGCAACCATCTCATCGTAGGTTGGCCCGGTTGGGTTTGGTTGCAAGGAAACATTTGGCATACGTTGAATGGGAACGTGGGCAGGAGAGTCTGCAAAGGCACATCCATTGCTGCGATCACGATCAACACGAGCAGAGATGCGACGATCTAGTTGGTAACCAACGAGAAGACCATCTTTAATGATGTCCCATTGCTGGGCTGCCACACCTTCATCATCAAAGCCGACTGTACTCAGGCCGTGAGAAGTGCTGCGATCTCCGGTTACATTCATCAACTTTGAGCCATATTGAAGCTTGTTGAGCTTATCTGGCGTTGCAAAAGAAGTTCCTGCGTAGTTGGCTTCGTATCCAATTGCGCGATCCAACTCGGTTGCATGGCCAATCGACTCATGAATGGTGAGCCACAAATTCGATGGATGAACCAATACGTCATAGCGACCAGGTTCAACTGATGGCGCTGCCACCTTCTCGGCTAACAGCGCTGGAAGTTCAGCAATCTCTGCATCCCAGTCCCAATGCTTATTTCCCATCCACTCCCAACCAAAACCTGCAGGCTGAGCTAGCGTGCGCATAGATTCAAATCCATGATCACCGATTGAAATTGCTTCAATCTGGGTCTGTACGCGCACGCGCTGTTGAGTGGTGCTGGTCCCGTATGAATCTGCGTAATGCTTCTGTTCTTTAACAAACATGGTGTGAGCAGAGGTGTGATTAACACCGGCACTCTTGAGTAAGCGATTACTTAAATCCGCTAGGCGATCTTTTCGCTCAGAGTCAGAGACTGCGAATGGATCTATCTCGTACTCAGATACATACATTTGATTTGCATAGACAGGTTCTGCAACGAGAGAAACTAACTCGGTAGATAAAGGCTTTGAAGTTTTTGCCATAGCAACAGCCGTAAGAGCGAGCTTCTTTGCCACATCGATAGAGATCTCGGGGGAGGAAGCAAAGCCCCAGGCACCGTTGACGATTACGCGAACACCAACACCTGCAATAGTTTCATCGCTCTGCGTCTCAGGACGAGCATCTCGCAGAGAGAGCAAACCATTACGTGTGCGCTCGATACGAACATCGACATGCGATGCACCCGCATCCTTTGCTGTACTTATTGCGGCATCACTCACTGCTGTGAGCGGAAGGGCTAGGAAATCTGCATCTACGGTCTTATTCACCCCCGAACCATATTTCAAAAGTTGTCATACGGGTAGTGGGTAGAGCCTTATGCAATAATTCGAACCATGAAAAACGTCCTCATTACAGGTGCAAGTGGATATATTGGTAAGCACGTCACCCTGCAGTTACTCAATCAGGGATACACGGTTCGAGCCTCAGTGCGAAATCTGGCAAAGTCAGCAGAAGTTCGGGATGCAGTGTTGCCTCATCTGCTGGATTCATCGAATCTAGATTCTCGTTTAACTTTCGTTGAACTCGATCTAGAGAGAGACTCTGGTTGGGATGCAGCCCTCCACGGCATCGATGTTCTGATGCATACCGCCTCACCTTTCCCACTTGCCGCACCTAAAGATGAGAATGAACTCATTCGCCCAGCAGTAGAGGGAACTCTTCGTGCACTGAAAGCTGCCAAGAGTTCTGGCGTCAGAAGAGTAATTCTCACTTCATCGATGGCTGCAATTTACGGACGTGAATTGCCTGCTGGTGCAGCTGAGTATGACGAAACAATGTGGACAGATGTCTCGCATCCCGTTGGAAGTGGGGCATATACAAAGTCTAAGACTTTGGCAGAGAAAGCGGCCTGGGATTACATCAAGAGTGATGCACAAGAGATCGCACTTACGACAATCAATCCAGTACTTGTTCTTGGTGCTCCTCTTGATAAGAATTTCGGGTCATCTATTTCACTCGTCGAGCGCATTCTCAAGGGCAGCGATCCGATGCTTCCTGATCTGAAATTTGCAATTGTTGATGTGCGAGATGTTGCCAAAATGCACGTTGACGCGATTAATAATGATGAGACTAAGGGCGAGAGAATCCTCTCTTCATCTGAGACTAAGTCATTCGTTGAAATTGCTAAGTACCTCAAGTCGATCTATCCAAAGAGTAAGGTTAAGAGTGTTCAGGCACCAACAGCAATCATCAAATTCCTTTCTATTTTTGATAGCACAATCAAAACAATTTTGCCGCAACTTGGTAAACCTATGAGAATCAGCAACGCAAAAGCTAAACGCTTGATGGGTATGAGCTTCATTCCTGCGGAGGTTATTTTGCAAGATTCTGCCGACTATCTAATCAAAAATGGATTTATCAAGAGCTAGTTTTCTGTGATTAGGGGCTAACGAAGTTCTGGATAGGTATCTGTGACTACTCCGTGAACACCTAAATCAATGAGCTTACGGGCAGTTGCCACATCATTTATCGTCCATACAAAGATGGAGATTTCTCTGGATCGGCAGCGTCTGATGAAATCCGGAGTGCAGATGGGAATTCCTTTAAATTTCATAGGAACCATCGCATAGAGTTTTTTGGATTGATCCCACGCGATAAAGCGATCAAGGCCAAATACAAGAGCGAGGGTTTCAAGAGGAGTGAGAGCAGTTCTCACGGTCGGGTGGGCCTGGCGAAAACTTTGGACTCGTTTTGATGAAAATGAGCCCACAACAAAGTTCTCCGCATAACGATCGTTCATCCATTCGATAAATGGATGCAGCGTGTCATCAGATTTGATATCAATTGAGATGTGAGCATCGGGAAAACGAGTGGCGAGCTCTTCAAGTGTGCACCATGGATGTTTCCCATCAATTGGAAATTCTTGTAATTGCTTAAGCGTCAAAGTCGAAATCTGTTGATCAACCTGAGTGAGTCGAAGTATTGATGGATCGTGAGCAAGAACTAGATGGCCATCGAGTGTTGCGTGGATATCTGTTTCGAAGTGAGTGATTCCATCTTTCCACGCGGCTGTAAATGCCTGCAAAGTATTTTCTGGACCTGGATGTCCGCGATGAGACCAAATTATCAAACCAAGTCTCCAAATCTAATGTGTGAGAATTGGCCAGCGGTTCTTGAGCGCTACATTCTCTAGGTGCTTGTTGGGATTAACAATAAACGGATTTCCCACTGAAACCAATAAAGGAAGATCATTGATGGAGTCGCTGTAGGCGAAGGAAGTGCGAAGATCGTAATCTCGAGCTGTTGCTAGCGCTCTCACAGCGTGAGCCTTATTGATTCCGTGCATCGTGCCTCCAGGAAGGTTCCCAGAGTAATTTCCCTGGATGACTTCACCCGTTGTTGCAACTGCGCCAGTCATATTCAATTTATTGGCAACAATCGATGCGATCTCGATAGGAGAAGCACTGACAATCCATGTGTCGTGGCCAATTGTTTGGTGTTCTTCAACGCGACGCTTCATGCCGGGAAACATCTTCTTTGGAAGAAATTCATGAACAATTTCTTCACATAACTCTGAGATCAAGAGCTGAGATTTTCCTCGCGCAAAGTCCAAAATCTTTTTCGTGGCATACCCCATCACTGTCATGCTCTCTTCTTTGCAGCGGCGAAAACGGTAGTTGTCTAAAGCAAAGCGTGCGATCTGGCGGCGCTGGAGAATTCCGGACTTTGAAAGCCCTCGGACAAAGTAATAAATAGATGAGCCATCAATGAGGGTGTTATCTAGATCGAAGAATGCTGCCTGTTCGACTCTCTCGCTCATGAATTAAAGGGTGACATAGAACTTCGCCAAAGAGTCTCATCACAAGTTAACGCTAGGTGAACGGAATCTTAAGGATTTTTCAAAAAATTAGTCCAAAGATTCAACTGCCATTACCGAGGGATTAATGGCTGGAGCGCTTTAAGCCCGTATAAAGTGACCATGAGGATCTTGATATCTGCAGAATCTTTTCTGCCGCGCTCTAATGGAGTCACAAACTCTGTTCTTCATGCCGCGAGATATCTTCATAATCAAGGTCACACCGTTCGAATTATTGCACCCGGTGTAGGGCCTGATTCAGTTGATGGAGTTGAAATTACGAGAGTGCCCGCTCTGGCACTTCACTCCTTTGCGCAAGTGGATATTCCAAGTATCTCAACTAGAACTGTAATGAATCTTATTCGTGATTTCTCACCTGACATTATTCATCTTGCATCACCATTTCTCCTTGGCGAGCAGGTTCGAAAGTGTGCAGTCATGTACGACATTCCTGTTGTTGCGAACTTCCAGACAGACGTCTCGGGGTTTATTAACTTTTATCGACTCACTACGGCAAAGAATCTTGTTGAAAGACGACTCAAGAAGATCCATGCTGGTTCAACAATCACTCTTGCCCCATCAACTGATTCTGAAAACTATCTCAAGGGCCTAGGGATTGAAAATATTCATCGTTGGGGTCGTGGTGTAGATCTCAAACAATTCCATCCAAAGTGGAGATCTAAAACTCTTCGAAAGAGCTGGGGAGCAGATTCGCAAACGTGCGTGATCGGATTTGTCGGCCGTTTAGCACCAGAGAAGCAGGTGCACAAACTTGCGCATCTGAGCGACATAGGCGAGCTCACTGGTAAGAAAGTTGTACAGGTAATCGTGGGAGATGGACCATCAAGAGCAATGTTGGAGAAGGCACTACCTAGTGCAATATTCCTAGGACATCAGAGCGGTGAAGCCTTAAGCAAAGCTATGGCTTCAATGGATCTTCTCGTTACTACTGGTGAAAATGAAACATTCTGCCAAGTTATCCAAGAAGCAATGGCGGCGGGGTTACCAGTCATTGCACCAGAAATCGGCGGGCCTCGCGATTTGATCACGCCAGGTCACAATGGACTTTTCTACACACCAGGTGATGACTTTCATATTCGCAAACGAGTTCTCACCCTAGTTAATTTCGAGGATATGCGTCTAGAGATGGGGCGGAATGCATTCGCTACAGTCCAAACTCGCACCTGGAGCGCCGTCTGTTCTGAGCTTTTTACTCTCTATACAGAGGTTCTTGCCACTCGCAAGGACAAGCAACAAGGACACGCGTCATGACGCGCATTGCACATATAGCAAATATGTATGGGCCAAAGAGTGGCGGACTTAAGACTGCGATGAATTCCCTTAGTCGTGAATACGAAGAGATGGGACATGAAGTTCTGCTCGTAGTCCCTGGCAAAAAAGATAGTTCTTCACGATCAGGAAATATAACCACGGTAACCGTCTCGTCACCAGTAATTCCATTTTCTGGGGGATATCGAATCATTCTTAATAGCGGTGAGGTTATTCGCTTGGTAAAGAATTTTGATGCACAGATTTTAGAGATATCTGACCGCACAACTCTTCTGAGAGTTTCTCGTTGGGCACGAAAGAGATCCATCCCAACCATCTTCTTCGCTCATGAACGAGTCGATGGTGTCATCAATGCTTTCGGAAAGTTTCTTCCTGGGAAAAAAGCGTTGGCAAGATTCTGGAATAAATACACGGCAGCATCTGTAGATAGAATTGTGGCAACAACGAAGTTTGCTTCCGAAGAATTTGTTGAACTTGGAATGGTTCTAAACGAATCACAGCTAGTCAATATTCCACTTGGCGTCGACTTACAACTCTTCCACCCGAGCCAATCAGAGAAACCAATGACGGCATTTCAAGAAGTACCCGAAAAATTCGTTTTCGCTTGTACACGTCTTTCGAAAGAGAAAGATCCTATGTATCTGCTTGATATCGCCCGCGAACTTAAAGCCAGAAGCTCTGATCTGACATTAGTTATTGCAGGATCAGGCCCATATGAAAAGCGAATGAATGAAGCAGTTTTACAAGAAAATCTTCCAGTAATAATTCTTGGCTTTGTGAGCGATAAAGAGATTGTCTCAAGACTAATGGCCAAGGCTCAAGTCTTTCTTGCAGTAGGTCCAATCGAAACTTTTGGCTTAGCAGCACTTGAATCTCTCGCATCAGGTACTCCGGTGGTCTGCCGCAAGGAGGCAGCGATCAGTGAAATTATCACTTCACTCTGCGGTGCCGCACTACATAAAGACAGAAAGCTATGGGTAGATGCAATTGAATACTTCTCACTCATGGATCTCGATGAACGCCGTCTTCTCGCACGTAATCGTGCCGAGGAGTTTTCTTGGTCAAATTCTGCACATCAACTTCTCGCTCTACACGAATTGGAGATGAGCCTGTGATTACCCAACCATCTACAACACCGAAAGTCGAAAAGCGAGATCCTGCACTAGCTCTGCGACACATTAGCCGCCCGCGCATCATTGCGCTGGGGGATAGTTCGGTCTTTGGGGTTGGTGATCATGGTGATGCCATTCCTAGTGTGGGTGCAGGTTGGGCGGGAAGACTGGCACACGACCTTACGGCTGGAAGTTTCATTAACGTTGCAAAGAATGGTGCTCGCGCAAGACATATCACTCAGCATCAATTAAGTGCAGCGCATGCATTTAGACCAGATCTTGCTTTGGTCTGTATTGGAACAAATGATGTCCTTCGAGGAGATTTCTCGCCCGAAGAGATTAAAGATTCGCTGATTACTGTCATTGAAACCTTGAGTGAGAATAATGCCGTCATCATCCTCTTAGGTTTACCCGATCCGATAAGCACTGCACCTGGACCACTAGCTCTGAGAAAAATCCTCTCGGCCAGAGTCTCTCTCATTAATGAGATATATATTGAACTATCCGAGCGTGAGAACGTCATTCTTGTTCCAACATGGGATTCGAAGATTGCTCATGAACGTCGCATGTGGCACGTTGATCGGATGCACCCATCTGCCATTGGCCACCAATTAATTGCAGATCTTGTGCGTCGCAAGCTTGCACTGCCGCGACGTTCGGCAAAGAAGCTCTCCACGTCGATCAATGTCTCCAAAAAATTTGAGCTGTATTGGCTTATTACAAATGGAGCGAAATGGTTTGCCAAGAGAAGTGTTGATTTAGTACCGGCACTCATTTGGTTGATGATTAGTGAAAATATCCGAGTGGCGAAGGCTCGTCGCTCTCGCTGATTGAGTTACTTAATCTCTTTGAGCCGCGCAGCAATCATTGACTGCAGCAATTTGACGTCGACTTCCCAGTCATTCGGGATCGCAATGGTCTTTTTATTTACCCTCACGCCCTCAAGTTTTTCAAACTTTGGTGCAAATGCCTTCAGGACATCACCCCATGGCGCGATCAAGATGTGATGGGTTGCAACCGAAGCCCCAAAAACATACTCACTGCCACTTTTGAGCATTGGCTGGTTCCATGCGATAACAAGTTCTAACTCTGGAAATTTACCTGTGATTACCTTGATCATTTCACGCACCTTTTTAGCCTGCTTTGGATCAATGCTTTTGAAGTATTCAGCTGGAGTTGCATGGCGCTTAGATGAAGTTGAACCTCGCGAATACATCACTACGGCATTGGCATGAGCCTGGCTAAATCCGTAATTCTCGCGCAGGTAGGCAATTTGCTCGGGGTATTTCTTGCCCTCAAGTTTTGCCATCGCGGCAAACCAGTAGGCCATCTTCCCGCCATATTTCTTCTCGATCGCGGGGAAGAACTTCTCACGATCACCATCTGAGATTGCCATGGGGTGATTCTACAAGGGGCAGAGTCGCAACACGGGTAAGGTTGGATTCACAGCAACTCGCGTGGATCTTGTCTTTGGTTCAAACTCAATCTTGCGCTCCTATGCTGAAATCTACGCACAAGATGATGCACGCGAAAAGTTCGTTGCAGACTTTATCGCTGCATGAACAAAGGTGATGAATGCCGATCGTTTCGACGTGAAGACTTAATCGCTACTCACTTTTTATTCTCGTCGACCAAACGCCAAGGATCACAACGGGAATGGAAGCGAAGAAGCAGAGCCATCCATAATTTAGGAAACCGATAATGACACCGGCGAGTGCGCCACCTGCTGCACCCATTAGGTTCATCACCAAGTCGCTGGTGCCCTGTGACGAAGGACGCATTTCATCATCTACTGAACCTGATAAGAGCGCAGAGCCAGCAATTAGCGTGCAAGACCATCCAAGGCCAAGGAAGAACAAGCCAATACCTAATTGGGTTGCATTGTCCGCTGTAGCTGTTCCAGAAACAACTGTTGAAATCAATAAGAGCGCTACACCAATTTGAATGACGGCGACTCTACCGAGCTTGTCGGTGAAGTATCCGACAATAGGTGAGAAGGCATACATACCAAGAACGTGGATACTGATGACAAGGCCAATAACTTGGAGCGTCACATCGACATGCTTCATGTGCACTGGCGTCATCACCATCACAGCGACCATCACCAAATGTCCGATTGCGATTGAGTAAATTGCAAAATGTGCAGCAGAGTGACTCTTGATATGGGCGAAGGTTTCTTTAAATGATTTCTTAATAACTATTCCAGCCGCATGTGCATCTTTATTCGCAGTCAGATAAGGATCCGGGCGAAGAAAGAGAAAGATAACTAGTACTGCTAAACCAAGTGTGATTGCGCTGACGATGTAAGGCCCGACAAGACTTGGTAGCCCGAAGTTCTCTGCAATGCGTCCAGAGGGCTCCATGAGATTAGGGCCAGTAACTGCACCAATCGTTGAACCCCAGACAACAAGTGATAATTGTTTTGCCCGGTTATCTTCTGTCGCAAGATCAATTGCAGCAAAGCGGGCTTGGTAGCCAGAGGCGGATGCGGCGCCAACAAGGAATGAACCTAAAAGCATGAGATAAATATTTTTCGTTGATCCACCGGTGATGGCAATAACTGAGCCAATGAGGCCTGTGATTAATCCTGCAGAAAGTGCGAGTCTTCGCCCGCCTCGGTTTGTTAATCGCGCAAGTGGTAGCGCCATGGCAGCAGCACCAAGAACTGAAAATGTTTGGGCAAGACCTGCAAGTGTCTCTGAATCTGTAATCGATGCCACAAGAAGTGAACCAGCAGCAACTGTGCCAGCGACGCCAACACCGTTTAGTACCTGAGCAGCGATAAGAGTCTTGACGATGCGGGATTGGTGAATTTGCTCACCGTTGGTCTGACTCACTCAATAAGTCTATGCCAGCAGAGTCTCAGGTATCCTAGTAAAACTAGGGAAAGAGGAATCCATGTGTAAGAAGGTTCAATGCTCAAGCTGCTCGAAACCAACCTGGGAAGGCTGTGGAGAACATATTGAGGAAGCCCTTGTTGGCGTTCCGATGGATGAGCGCTGCTCCTGCAAGTAAATGAAAGCTGACGTAATATAAGGCTATGCAGATCAATATAAATAAGAAGACAGGGACGCTTCTTGGAGTAGTTCTTGTTGCGATTTTAGCCGGCGTCTACTTCATCGCCGGTAATAACAGTATGTCGATGAATCATGACGGCCACGGATCGATGTCCAGTGATGAAGAAGCAACAGGTGCATACTCAGATAATGAGTTGATGTTTGCGTCGATGATGATTCCGCACCACAGCCAAGCAGTAACAATGTCAGAGCTTGCATTGGCCAATTCCACGAATCCTGAAGTGCTTGCTCTTGCAACAGCAATTCGAGATGCACAGGGCCCAGAAATTACACAGATGCAGAGTTGGCTCGATGAGAGTAACTACTCCGAGTCAGAGTCTCACTCAATGGATATGGGTGGAATGATGAGTGAAGAAGATCTGGCTACTCTCGCTTCGGCGAAAGGCGTAACCTTTGATCGCCTCTTCCTTGAAGGCATGATCGCCCACCATGAAGGCGCAATTCAAATGGCTGAGATGGTCAAGGATTCAACAAATAGCGAAGTAAAGAAGCTGTTTACCAATATTGTGGCAAGCCAGAGCGCTGAGATTGAGGCGATGAAGGCGCTGCTTAAATAAGTCTGTTAGGCAGAAACTTCTTTCTAGATTAAGATAGGGCACAAGTTATCGGGGTCGGTGTAATTCCGAACCGGCGGTTAAAGTCCGCGACCCGTTGGCATCCAGCTAACGGTGGACTCAGTGTAATTCTGAGACCGACGGTTAAAGTCCGGATGATAGATAACTTCTACGTAGCGTTCTGCCATGTCTTTTTGACATAGGGCACGAGCGTCTACGAGTTATTGCATACCCCGATCTCTTGCTACTCAAAAAGAGTCGAAGGGGATGGTGCAAGAGCAATGAATGTAAACGAACTCATGCAACGTGCGCTTTCGCTATCCGAAAATGGGTATGGAAAAACATATCCAAATCCAATTGTTGGCGCAGTAATTACAGATGCTGCCGGCACAATCATCGGTGAAGGCTTTCACCAGCGCCAAGAATCACCTGATCATGCCGAGATCGTTGCAATCAAGAGCGCTCAACAATCTCTTAAAGGCTCAACGATTTATGTGACCCTTGAACCTTGCAATCACACGGGTGATACACCGCCGTGTACCGAAGCAATCATTGACGCTGGATTCGTGCGCGTTGTTATTTCTATGAGCGATCCACATGAAGTCGCAAGCGGTGGAGTTGAAAGACTTCGCGCAGCTGGAATCGATGTTGATCTGGATGTACTTGGCAAAGACGTTCAATTTTCAAACCGAAGCTGGCTCCATAAAATTCATACAGGTCGCCCTCGGATGATGTGGAAGGTTGCAGTTTCAGCAGATGGAAAAATTGCTGTAGGGGATGGATCACCGACCTGGATCTCTTCCGAAGAATCGCGCGCTGATGTTCAAATATTAAGAGAGCAGTCTGATGCCATCCTTATCGGCACCGGAACAGCGCTAGTCGATAATCCACACCTGATTCCTCGCACTTCAGAAAGTAGTAAGAGCCCTGATCGCATTGTTGTCGGATTACGCGAAATTCCAGCAACGCACAATCTCAATGACTCTCGTGCACACACACACTTTATTAAGAGCCAGAATCTGCATGAGATAGTTTCAGAATTGTCTTCATCTGGTTACAACCAAGTGCTCCTTGAGTGTGGCCCAACTTTGGGAAATGCTCTACTTCGAGCTGGCTTTATCGATGAACTCATCATCTATCGCACACCTCATTCCTTAGACGCTGCAGGCATTCAACTCTTCGAAGATGAGAGCGCACTTCTAGCCAGCGCTGAATTGATAAGCCAGATTGCAATTGGGCCCGATATAAAATCACATTACTTTATTTCAAAGAGAGGTAGCTAAGGTGTTTACAGGACTTGTCACCGAAGTTGGAACTATTGCATCGATTACCTTGGGTAAAGAGAGTGCGATCCTTGTCATTAACGCACCAGAGACTGTGGCAGGGATTTCTCTGGGTGATTCGATCGCAGTCAATGGCGTCTGTCTCACCGCTACTGCAATGAGCGATCGGACCTTTACAGCAGATGTAATGGTTCAAACTCTTTCGTTAACATCTCTTGGCTCCTATAAAGAGGGCGATCGCGTTAACTTGGAGTTAGCAGCAACGTTGTCCCATCGCATGGGAGGACATATGGTGCAGGGCCATGTTGATGGAGTTGCTCAAGTGATATCAATAGTTGATGGAGAAAAATGGCAGGAGTTTACGGTCAGCATGCCTAAATCTTTGATGAAGTACGTTGTTGCTCAAGGTTCAATCTGTATCGAGGGTGTCTCACTGACAGTGGGACAGATCAGTGATGAGAGCAATAAAGTGACAGTTTGGCTGATCCCAGCAACGCTTGAAAAAACGAATCTCTCGTCTAAGAAGATGGGTGACCCTATCAATGTCGAGGTAGATGTACTTGCCAAGTATGTGGAGAGGCTTCTGGCGAAGCGATGACCACACCAATGATTTCGATTCCTGAAGCACTCACCCGTTATACAAACGGTGAATTTCTCATCGTTGTAGATGATCTTGATCGTGAAAATGAAGGCGACTTGATGCTGCTTGCTACACAGGCAACTCCTGAAAAAGTTGCTTTCATGGTCACTCACACAACGGGAATTCTCTGCGTTGCCCTCACTAAATCACGAGCGCGAGAGCTTAATCTCCCTCTAATGGTTGAAAATAATGAAGATCAACGTCGCACTGCATTTACTGTCGCCGTTGACTTCGCACCGGGAGTCACAACTGGAGTAAGTGCTATCGAGCGTGCTCGAACTATTCGCGCACTCGGTGAGTCATCAACTTCACCTAAAGATTTAACTAGACCTGGCCATATCTATCCGCTGGTAGCTCACGATCAAGTGCTTCTTGGAAGACAAGGACATACAGAGGCAGGGGTTGCTCTCTCTCAGTTAAGTAAGAGCCCTGAGCAAGCGCTGTTATCCGAGATAGTTGCTCCTGATGGTTCAATGGCAAGAGGTGAGTTTCTACACACTTTCTCCACCCAGCATCAGATACCAATTATTGCGATTGCAGATTTGGCTAAGTATTACAAAGAGAATTTCACAGCCGTCAAAAGCCCTGCAGTTAAGCTTGAGTGGGCAGATCTTCCCATCGATAACAAGATGTGGAAAATCGCAACATATCCAGCTCTACGCCAGCGCGATCACGCAATCATTGCCTTTAATCCGCAGGTTACATCCGAGCCTACGTACCTTCGCATTCACTCTGAATGCTTTACCGGAGACGTCCTTAGATCACAAAGATGTGATTGTGGCGAACAGCTCAAGGCCGCCATGGATCTGATTGTTGAAAAGGGATCTGGATACATCATCTACCTAAGAAATCATGAAGGTCGCGGGATTGGTTTAGCTGAGAAGATTAAGGCCTACCAGCTTCAAGATTGTGGTTTAGATACTGTCGAGGCAAATATCGCACTCGGCCATCAGGTTGATGCACGCGAATGGAGCGATGCCGTGGAAATTCTGGCAGAGCTAGGAATAAAGAGCGTTGTTCTAATGACAAACAACCCTGAGAAAATTCAGGCACTTAGTGATGCAGGAATCAAATCGACAGTTCTCTCGCTACCAATTCAAGCAAATGAGTTCAATAAGAAATATCTAGATACAAAAGCAACAAAACTCGGACATATAAGGTCAGGAGAATAGAATGTCAGGAAATGCACCGGAAATTGCTCTTCCACAATTGCCACATGCTCGCGTTGCGATCATCTCTTCTAGTTGGCATGTAGATATCTGTAACGATCTGATCGCAGGTGCGCAACGTGCACTGAAGGCTGCAGCTATTAGCGATGTAGAAGTTATCTACGTTCCGGGTTCATTTGAGATTCCACTTGCGGCACAACTTGCCTTTGAGAAGGGGTTTAGCGCTGTAGTTGCAGTGGGTCTAGTCCTAGAGGGTCAAACTCCGCACTTTGATTATATCTGTCAAGGTGTCACACAAGGAGTCATGGATGTCTCCTTAAAATTTAGCGCACCTATTGGTTTCGGAGTTTTAATGTGTAACACCCTTGATCAAGCGATCGCACGAAGTGGGCGGCCAGGAAGTGTTGAAGATAAGGGTTATGACAGCGCAGTAGCGGCAATTAGACTCTTGCAACTCAAAGAGAGCTAGTATTGGGCCAAATTATTGTGGGGGTTAAGTCTCGATGAGCTTGTCTAAAGATGCTAATTGGTGGAGACAGGCAGCGGTCTATCAGATTTACCCACGCAGCTTTAAGGATTCAAATGGCGATGGAATTGGCGACATCAAAGGCATCACATCTCAAGTTCCATATCTAAAATCTCTCTCACTTGATGCAGTCTGGCTTAGTCCCTTTTATCCATCGGCTCTTGCAGATGGTGGATACGATGTTGACGATTATCGCAATGTAGATCCAAAACTTGGAACTCTTGAAGATTTCGATGAGATGCTCACGACTCTTCACGATGCAGGAATTCGAGTATTTGTAGATATCGTTCCCAATCACTCTTCTAATCTTCATCAATGGTTTATCGATGCTCTTAAATCTGAACCAGGATCGCCAGAACGTGCGCGTTATATTTTCCGTGACGGTAAAGGTGAAGATGGAGAGCTGCCACCAACTGATTGGCCTTCGCACTTTGCTCCATCAGCATGGACTCGCATCAAAGAGAAAGATGGAAAGCTGGGGCAGTGGTACTGCCATCTCTTTGCACCAGAGCAACCCGATTTCAACTGGGATAACCCAGAGGTTGAAGCAGATTTCATTAAGACCCTTCGCTTCTGGGCCGATCGCGGTGTAGATGGATTCCGTGTGGATGTTGCCCATGCAATGAAGAAAGATCTTTCAGAGCCACTTCGCAGCCAACCCACACTTGGATATGAGAATCCTCGCCTTGATGGCAAGGGAGTCTTCTTTGATCGCACTGAATTGTTTGAAGTCTATAAAGAATGGCGCAAAGTCTTTAATGAGTATGACCCACCACGTGTAGCTGTAGCAGAGGCAAATGTTCCAATTGAGCGTATGCCGTTATATGCCAGCGATAAGACCTTGGGGCAGGCATTTAACTTCGCATTCCTTGATGCAAAATTCGATCCATCTGATTATCGCGATACGGTAAAGAAGTCACTAGAGATTGCAGATAAGAATAAGTCTTCATCTACCTGGGTGCTCTCAAACCACGACAAGATTCGCCACGCAACTCGCTACGGATTACATCCAATTGTTGATGAGAAGAAGTGGCTTCTTGCAGATGGCACAACCCATCCTTTAGATCGTGAAGCAGGAACTCGTGCAGCGCTAGCTGCGACCATGTTCATCTTGGCACTTCCTGGATGTACATATATGTATCAAGGCGAAGAACTTGGTCTTCATGAAGTCACAGATATTCCACATGATCAGATTCAAGATCCGGCCTACGTTGGAAATCTTTATACCGAAAAAGGCCGCGATGGATGTCGCGTTCCATTGCCATGGTCTTCAACTGGATCTTCTTATGGATTTGGAAACGGTAGTTCGCACTTGCCACAACCAACGTGGTTTGCAGAGACAAATGTGCAACTACAAGATGGCCAAGCAGGATCCCCCCTTGAGATCTATCGCAAAGCACTTGCGCTGCGTAAGAAGCTACAAGGCGAAGAGCTTCTCATGTGGCATGAGACAAAGAATAAAGAAGTACTGCATTTCTCACGTCCAGGTGGCTGGAACTGCATGATCAACTTCAGAGGCCACCCACATAAATTTGAGGCGAAGGAAATCCTTCACTCTTCGTCCCCAGTCACAGACTTCACACTCACTGCAGGAACCACGGTCTGGTTTAGAGTCTAGGTGTTAGAGTCTTTGGCATGACAAGTCGTGAGTGCGCAATCGTCACAGGGGCAAGTAGTGGAATCGGTGCTGCAACTGCTCGTGCTTTAGCAGATAGTGGGTATGACGTAATTGCATGTGCGCGTCGCATGGATCGTCTTGAAGCACTTGCTGCTGAAAATGAAGCAATTACTGCCCACCATCTAGATATCACAGATCAAAAAAGCGTTGATCAGTTAGTGAGTGATTTATCCGATCGAAATATTTCAATACTCATCAATAACGCAGGTGGAGCATTTGATGCAGCATCTGTCTTAGATTCCGATCCAGCCATCTGGAGTAAGACTTACGATCTCAACGTTGTAGGAACTGTTCGCATGGTGAAGGCCTTCACCCCAGCAATGCAGAAACTAGGTCACGGACATATCGTGATCATCTCGTCAACTGCCGGTCATGTTGCCTACGAAAATGGTGGAGGCTATGTAGCTGCAAAGCATGCCGAAACTTCACTTGCTCGCACGCTACGTCTTGAACTTAACGGTCTACCAATCCGAGTAACAGAGATTGCACCAGGTATGGTCAAGACTGAAGAGTTTGCAAAGATTAGATTCGGGGATGCCGATCGTGCGGCAAAGGTATATGAAGGTGTAGATGCACCGCTATTGGCAGAAGATGTTGCTGAAGCAATCAGATGGAGCGTTACCTTGCCAGAGCACTTCAATGTTGATTTACTAGTAATTCGCCCGGTAGCCCAGGCGGCAAACCATAAAGTTCATCGCACTAAATAATTACTTTGCTACAACCCGAAACTTTTCAAGGGTTGGATCAGTTGCATAAGCAATTCGCACTCCCGCTTTCTGTGAAGCCGATAGACCTTGCACAATCATTTGCGTCAAAATCTCACCTGGTGCGATAACTGCAACGCCTGGGGGATATGGCGCAATCAAATCCGCACTGATTCGCCCAACGGCATCTGCGGCAGAGACCATCTCTGTTGGCGCAAAGTAAGCATCGCGCATAGAGATACCAACGGTGGGAACAACAGACCAGCTCAGCGCAGTAGCACTTGGTCGTGGGGCACTTTGTTGGGTACGAGCGATCTCAATAAGCAGATCAGCAACCTCATCAAAGTCTGCGCGCGTATCTGCCAGAGTTGCAAGGAAGACGACGGTGTCTTGATCGGCCATCTCAACTCGAATTCCGTGCTCGCCTAAAGCGCTTTCAATTGCAACTCCTGAAGCACCTAGCTGATTTGCTCGAAGAACGATCTTGGTCGGATCAAACCGTCCAGCAGGAAAATCGCTGGCGTTAAGAAATATTGGTAGAGAAAATCCTGATTGGACCTTCTCTTTAAAGTAGGCAACATTGCCCAGTAGCTCACCGAGTAATTCTTCCCCACGAGTCTGCAAAAGGGCACGCGTTGCATCGATGGATGCAAGAGGTGCTCCGGCAGGAGAAGTGGTGTGTGTAGTCTCAAAACTTTGCTCAAGACGCTCTGCACTTAAGAATTTTGTCTGTGCCAGCAATAGTGCAGATGCGCTATATCCAGGTAGGGCCTTGTGAACACTAGTGATCAGAGCATCGGCGCCCATCTGCAATACATGGGCAGGCATCTCTTTATGAAAACCGAAGTGTCCACCCCATGCTGCATCAATAATCACTGGCATTGAATGTGAATGTGCAAGTGTTACCAGCGCACCAATATCTGAGAGAGTTCCTAGATATCCAGGTTCAGTAAGTAATAGCGCGATCGGTTTTTCAGAAAGCACTCGCTCTAATTCACTGATAGGAATACCAAGAGGAATTCCTTTTGCGCTATCAATATCGGGAGTCAGCCAGAGCGGTTCAAGGCCGGCCAACACGAGTGCGCTTAAGACAGAGCGATGTGCGGTGCGACTAATTGCAACTTTATCGCCAGGTTTTCCGAGTGCAAGAATTACCGCTTGGTTGGCATGAGTAGATCCACCTGTTGAAAATCGAGCAAAGTCTGCGCCCCAGAAATCTGCTGCAAGTTTCTCTGCTTGTGCAAGCACTTGGTTGGTGAGCTTAATTTCATCGAGCCCACCGTAGAGCGGAACATCTGAATCAACGAGCGCTCCCAATCCAGCATCTAATCGAGATGCTCTCTGCTTGTGACCTGGAATAGTAAATGGGCTTCGCTTGCGCTCGAAGTAAGAGAGGTAGGCATCGAGTAGCGGTGCGATGTTTCGAAGATCACCTGTACTCATGTGGCCAAGCCTAACTTCTCGGCCACCCCTGCTTTCCCCAAGGCTCTATGATTTACCCATGACTTCCAACGCTCACGAACCGCTTCCGCAATCACGTCATATTGCGACGGAGATTCCTGGTCCTAAATCTCTCCAGGCGCTGGCTCGACGTAAAGAAGCAGTATCTGCCGGTCTCGGCATGGCCTTTCCCGCCATTATTGCTCGCGCAGAGGGTGCAATCATGGAAGATATCGATGGCAATCGCATCATCGATCTCGGTTCAGGTATTGGCGTTGTCACTGTAGGAAATGCAAATCCACGAGTTGTCTCTCGAGTGATCGAGGCAGCGCAAGCTTTCACACATACAAACTTCACAACCGCTCCTTACTTGGGATATATCGAAGTCTGTGAAGCGCTCAATGAGTTAACGCCAGGAAAGTTTGCTAAGAAATCACTCTTGCAGAACTCTGGCGCAGAAGCTGTAGAAAACGCCATCAAGATTGCTCGTCACTACACAAAGCGTGCAGCTGTCGTAGTCTTCGAGCACGCCTATCACGGACGCACCAACCTCACGATGGCGCTGACTGCAAAGAACATGCCATATAAAGAAGGCTTTGGACCATTTGCTAATGAGATCTATCGCATGCCAATGCCATATGCATATCGTTGGATGGGTGATGCCTCAACAATGGCAGCAGATGCGCTCGCAGATGTCACACATAAAATTGAGAAAGAGATCGGCGCAAAGAATGTTGCTGCGATCATCATCGAACCTATTCAAGGTGAAGGTGGATTTATTGTTCCGCCTCAGGGATTCCTTCCTGGCCTGAGTGAATATGCAACAAAGAACGGAATCGTCTTTATCGCCGATGAAGTTCAAACTGGCTTTGCTCGGACCGGAAATTACTTTGCCGTTGAAGATGAAAACGTTGAGCCAGATATGATCGTCACCGCTAAAGGAATTGCTGGTGGACTTCCACTTGCAGCAGTAACAGCTCGCGCAGAGATTATGGATTCATCACATGTGGGTGGCCTCGGCGGAACTTACGGTGGAAACCCAATCGCATGTGCTGCCGCCCTCGGTGCAATGGAAGCTATCCGCGAAGATAAACTTGTTGAGCGCGCACGCCACATTGGAACAATTCTTCACGAGCGTTTAACAGTGATGGCCGCAAAGTATCCAATCATTGGAGATGTTCGCGGACGCGGTGCAATGCAGGCTATAGAAATTGTTATTGCCGGAAGTAAAGATCCAAATCCTGCTGCGATGGCTAGCGTCATTAAGTATTGCCAGGCTCAAGGCGTCCTCATCCTGACCGCGGGAACCTACGGAAACGTCATCCGTTTCTTACCTCCGCTTGCGATTAGTGACGAGCTACTCATCGAAGCCCTTGGGGTTCTCGATGATGCATTTGCTGCTCTGTAAACAAAAATTCCTTTGAGGCACATGGGATACTTATCCCATGTCTGAGGAACTGGAATCACTAGAAGATTTCGATGATGATCTCGATCTGACTCTCTACGCCGACCAGCGTGAATTACTTGAAGAAGTCACCTCTCAACTTTTAGAGGTTATCGAAACTGGTCTTCGCATCAATGGGGTTTTTCATCTCGCTCTCACTGGTGGCACATTAGGTACAGAACTCACACGAGCTTTAGTTACTCATTGGAATTCTCACCCCGAGATGTATCAAGGGCTTCACATGTGGTGGAGCGATGAGAGATTTGTTGAGCGCTCAAGCAGTGAACAGAATTGTGCGCCCGTCCTAAATACCGTGACAAACCAAAACGTAACAATCCATACTCTTCGTGCACGTGATGAAGTTGAAAATATTGATATCGCAGTTGATGATTATCTTGCCCAACTTGGTGAAAACTTTATGGATCTGACAATTCTCGGTCTTGGCCCTGATGGCCATGTCGCATCCCTCTTTCCAGGAGCTGCTCATATTGATCGATTAGAGAAAGTAATCGCAATCACTGATTCTCCAAAGCCACCATCAATTCGTGCAACGTTCACCCTATCCATGATTAACACTTCAACACTTGTCTGGATAATTGCTGCAGGAGCATCAAAGGCCGATGCAGTCACCAAAATCATTGAGGGAGATCTCTCGATACCGGCTAGTTATGTAAGGGCGGTAGATCACACACGTCTAATAGTCGATACGGATGCATTTTTTACTGAGTAATTAGAATAGACTTCACAAGTAATTTTGAAAGAGGGTATGAGGATATGAGCCAGAACGTGAACTTTGGAATGGTTGGACTCGGCAAGATGGGTGCCAATATTGTGCGCCGCCTCTCTCGCTATGGAATTACCTCAGCCGTCTATGACCTCAGCCCAGAAGTGGTAAAAAGCCTTGCAGCAGAAGGTGCGATCGCAACATCGGATATGGCAGATATGGCGGCAAAGCTCACAGCCCCTCGCACAATTTGGATCATGGTCCCTGCGGGAGTTACGGATTCAACAATTGCTGCAATGGCTGAGCATCTTGAAAAGGGCGACACCATTATCGATGGTGGAAATAGTTACTATAAAAATGATCTCAAGAACGCAGCGCTCTTGGCAGAAAAAGGCATCAACTTTGTCGACGTCGGAACATCAGGTGGCGTATACGGCCTTGAGCGCGGATATTCATTGATGATCGGTGGAGATGAGAAAGTAGTTGCCTCCCTTGATCCAATCTTTAAAGCACTCTGCCCAGGTGTTGAATCAGTAGAGCGCACACCAGGTCGCACTGGCAAACCAGCACAGGCTGAATACGGATACTTGCACTGCGGACCAGTTGGTTCAGGCCACTTTGTAAAGATGATTCACAATGGAATTGAGTACGGAATGATGGCAGCTTTTGCTGAAGGCCTTGCAATCTTTGAGGCAGCCGATGAGATGACACCTGCTTATGATTTAGATATTCCAGCGATTACAGAAGTCTGGCGCCGCGGATCAGTTGTTGCATCTTGGCTACTTGATCTCACCGCACAGGCACTCGTTGAATCAGAGGAACTCACTGAATACTCGACACAAGTCAGCGATAGTGGTGAAGGGCGATGGACTGTCCAAGCTGCGATTGAGGCAGGAATTCCTGCACACGTATTGAGCGCTTCTTTGTATGCGCGTTTTGCATCACGAAACAATGATGAATTTGCTAATCGAGTCTTGAGCGCAATGCGCTACAAGTTCGGTGGTCATAATGAAAAACCTAAAGGTTAATTAAGTGAAAGCTGATGCTTTAGTTCTATTCGGCGCGACCGGAGATTTGGCGAAGAAGAAGTTATTTCCTGCTCTCTACGATCTAGAAGACCTCAACGAGTTAAATCTACATATTCTCGGCGTCGCATCATCAAAATGGACGCAAGAAGTTTTCATTGAAAATGTAGAAGCGGCTATCAGAAATCGCAAACCTCAGCTCAATGAAAAGGTATTAAGCAAGCTCCTAGGTGAGATGCAGTTACTCGTTGGAGATTACGAGAATCCGGATACTTTTGATCGACTTGCAGATCTCATCAAAGATTTTAAATTGCCAGTGATCTACTTGGCGATTGCGCCGGAGCACTTTGCCAAAGTTACACAGGGGCTGGCGCGAGTAGGAATCACAGATCGCGCACGCGTAGTCGTTGAAAAGCCTTTTGGGCGAGACTTAGAGTCCGCGATCAGATTAGATGCTGAACTGAAGCAGGTTCTTACTGAGGATCAGATTTATCGTATTGATCACTATCTCGGTAAAGAGGCAGTTGAAGATCTTCTTGTTTTTCGCTTTGCCAATACCCTCTTTGAGCCAGTATGGAATCGTAACTACGTCTCAAATATCCAGATCACCATGGCAGAGAATTTCGGCATCGAAGGCCGCGGAAAGTTTTATGACGGTGTAGGTGCAACGCGAGATGTATTGCAAAACCATATTTTGCAGGTGCTGACAATGCTCACCATGGAGCCACCGATCAGCATTAGCTCTGAGGATATGCAGAACGAGAAAATCAAAGTTCTCTCTGCCGTTCGCGAAATCAAAGCAGAAGATGTGATTCGTGGGCAGTACGTGGGATACCTTGCAGAAGATGGCGTAGCCGATCACTCAGATACTGAGACTTTCGTTGCGATGAAGGTCTTCATCGATAACTGGCGTTGGGCTGGCGTACCTATCTATATGCGCACCGGCAAAAAGATGCCTGAGACTGTTTTAGAGGTTCTTGTTGAATTTAAGAAGCCACCGCGTGAGCTATTTGGTCGCGGTAATCCCAATGCAGTTCGCTTCCGTCTTGGTGCTAAAGATGGTGTAGATATTTCGCTCCTTGCTAAAAAACCTGGAACAAAGCTCACAACGGAGGAAATCGATCTCACCGTTGAATTTGTCAACGAGTTCGGTGATCGCCAAGGACCTTATGAGCGTTTATTGCGCGCTGCGATACTGGGCGACCACTTTAGATTTACACGCATTGATGCGGTCTTGCATTCATGGAAAATCCTTGAAGATATTTTGAAATCACCCACACGAGTGCACCCGTACTTTGAAGGTACATGGGGACCAGATGAAGCTCAAATGATGATTCCTGGGGGCTGGAATCCCGTAGGCACTCAAGTTGAAGACTAAACTCGGAGCTTCCTATTGGAAGTTGTGGAGCGCCACCACAATCTCAAACTTAGGTGATGGAATAGTCGCTATCGCATACCCATGGTTGGCTTCGGCGGTAACGAGATCACCTCTTCTTATTGCCCTCGCAGCAGTTGTTTCTCGCTTGCCATGGCTCATCTTCACCTTACATGCCGGTGTAATTACCGATCGCTTTAATCGTAAACGAATCATTGTTGCGATGGATAGTGTGCGCGGCTTACTTACCATCGCCGTAGGAATCTTTGTCTATCTCGAGCGAGATTCACTTCCATCTCTCAACGAGTTAACTTCACTGACAAATCTAGAGACTAATTACACGCTCTACTCGGTCATTTTAGTGACAGCTTTTCTCTTTGGTCTAGCTGAAGTCTTGCGAGATAACAGCGCTCAAACTTTGATGCCAGCAGTTGTTGAGGATAAGGATCTCGAGAAAGCTAATGGCCGTATGTGGTCGGCCGAATCTCTTACCAATTCATTTATTGGCCCACCACTTGGAAGTTTCATTATCGCGATTGCAATATTTCTCCCATTTTTTGTTGACGCAGCTACCTTCTTTTTTGCCGCCGCGCTGATTGCAACCATGAAACCCACGGTAAAAAGTTTTGCACCCGAGGCCAAAGCTGGGCCCATCAACTTTAAAGCTGAAATCAAAGAAGGCTTTTCCTGGCTCTGGAGCCATACCTTGTTACGTCCAATGGCAATCATCCTTGGATTACTTAACGGCATCGCCTCACTTACTGCGGCCGTCTTTATTCTCTTCGCACAAGAAGTTCTCAATACAACTGTCTTTATCTTTGCAGTTCTTGGCACAGCTGCCGCTGTCGGTGGAATTCTCGGCGGGCTGCTCGGTCCCAAAGTTTCCGAGAAAATTGGAAGTGGACGTTCACTAGCGTTAGCACTTTTCGTAATGCCACTCGGAACGTTGCTCATTGGATTTGCCTCCCAGTGGTACATCGTCTGGGTTCTCGTTGTTATTGAAACATTCACCGCAGTCCTATGGAATGTTGTTACAGTCTCACTTCGACAAAGTCTGATTCCTACCAATCTATTGGGACGCGTAAATAGCGTTTATCGATTCTTCGCCTGGGGAACTATCCCAATTGGAACTTTGCTTGGCGGGGGATTGGTAGCCGCCCTTGAAGGCCCCTTTGGACGCGAAATAGCATTTCGGTCGGTCTACTTCGTCGGAGCAGCTTTGGGCTTTCTCCTCTTTATATATGCGATCCGAGTGCTGACGACCGAGGCCATTGATGAGGCCCGTGCTGCTGGTTCTGCTGGTACCGCTGGTTCAGCCACATAAATCAGCTTTGGCCTCAATCCCCGAATGCCCTCACGCCAGCCTCAACCACGCGTAATCGTGGCCTAATCGTTATCTAGGCTAATTGCCTATTACGGAAGCCTACGGCAGACTTTGGGCACACAAAGATGGCTGTGAGGTAGGTCGACTCTTCACATCCATCTCTACCTTCCAGGAGGAAAAATGAAGTTAAACCGCCTCGCGCGCGTAGCAATTGCTACAGCAGCAACGGCTGGTCTTGCTTTCGGTCTGCTTAGCCCAGCTAATGCAGCAGCAAAGACCACAGTACAAATCGTACAAAGTAATGCTTTGACAGGCTTGAACCCAAGCGTTTCAAACATGAACCTTACGTTCAACTCAGACGTTGCCTACCTTTCAGGTGTGGGCTTCACTTATTACAACAACAAGGCAACACTTGTAGATAACACCATATTCGGTACCTACAAGATCGTGAGCCAGAAGCCTTTCAAGATTCAGTACACGGTCAATAAGGGTCGTGTTTGGTCAGATGGAACACCTATCAACGGTATCGATCTACTTCTCACACACGTCGTTTCTGCTGGAACATATTCACAGATTGCAGGCCTTGGAGATCCAAGTGATGGTGAAGTAGTGCCAGCATTTGACTCTCTTGGTTACGGTGGACTTTACGAAGAGAACGTCGTTGGTCTTCCAATTCTCTCTAAGGACAAGATGTCAGTCACCGTTGAATACGATGCACAGGTACCAGACTGGCGTCTACTTTCACCAGGTGTATCACCAGTGCACACATTGGTATTAATGGCTGAAGGAAAGAGCGAACTCGGAACAGCTGCACAGAACATGGCTGCTAAGGAGCGCTTCCTCAAGGCATTCGATACATATAACACAGCAACATTGACGAAGATCGGAAAGGTCTGGTCAAAGGATTACACGATCAACACTGTAAATGCCGATACCAACCCACTTCTTCTAGTTGGAAATGGTCCATTTATGGTCAAGTCAGCTGTCGCTAACGGCGCAGTAACAATGGTCCGCAACCCTAAGTACAACTCAGGTCCAAAGGTCAAGGCCCTTGAGCGCGTTGTATTTAAGGTAATCGGCGATGGAACAGCTGCTGCACAAGCACTTAAGAACGGCGAAGTTGATATCTACGCCGGTCAGCCAACAGCAGATGCTGTTGCACTCCTTAAGGCAATGGCACCAGCAGTTAAGGTCATCGGTGGAGATCAGGCTGTTTACGAGCACCTTGATCTACGCGTTGGTGCTGCATACGGTTCCGGAACTACTTACGATGGTCCATTTGCTGGAATGTCACAGAAGGCTAAGGATCTACGTACAGCCTTCCTTCTTTCATACCCACGTGATGAGATCATGGAAAAGATCATCAAGCCAATCAACGCTAAGTCAGAGTTGATGAACTCATTGATGGTCTTTAACTCAGAGCCTAGCTACAAGGAAATTACTGCTAAGTCAGGCGTCTCTAAGTTCACAGCTGGTACACAAGCATCACGTACAGCATCAGCTCTTGCCTTGGTAAAGAAGTACTACCCAAGTGCAACTGCTGGTAGCGGATCTGTAAAGATCAAGTTGCTCTTCGGTCAGCCATCAAATGCACGTCGTGTTTCACAGGCTGCACTTGCAAAGGCTGAGTGGGCGAAGGCTGGATTTGATGTAGATGTAACACCTACATCAGGTTGGTCTTCATTCCTTGAGGATCCAAAGTATGACGCTGCATTCTTTGCTTGGGTAAAGAGCGCTGCATTCCAGTCAGGTAACGTTGGAACATACGAGTCCCAGGCAAACCTCCAGGGTTACGAAAATGCAACAATCGACAAGATCTACAAGGAACTCGGTGCCTCACCAAAGACAGCAGCACAGATCGCAGCCGCTTTCGCTACAGTTGATGCAGAGTTAATCAAGGATGCGGTCACGCTTCCTGTCTTCCAGCACCCATCAGCTAACGGCGTAAATGCCAAGTTGCAGGGCGTCGCACCATCACCGTTCTCTCCAAACCTAGTTTGGAACGTATGGGATTGGTACTTCACAAACTAATTCTCTAAAAGAGAGTTTAATTTGTGACAAAACAAGTAGTAAATAAGTAAAGAAGGGTGGCATTCAGAGCAATCTGAATGCCACTCTTTCTTGCCCTTTCGGATACAATTCCGATCCATCTCACTGAGTGTTTTTCTGCAGATAGTCGAAAGGTGTACTTGAAAAAGTGATTGCTTACATCTCACGTCGCCTGGGCGTTCTCTTTGTCATTCTCTTCGGCTCAAGCTTCATCTTGTACAACTTGGCCGCTATTTCAGGCGACCCACTTGGTGAACTACGCCTGAGCAGAGAGATCAACGCAAAACAGCAGATTCTCGCCCTTACCCGCGATCTTCAGTTAAACGTACCGCCACCGCTGCGCTACTTCCTATGGTTACGCGGTGTTTTCGGTGTCTTTATCGGCAACCCAGATTTTGGATTGACGCGTACCTCAAAGCCAGTCATCGATGAAATTCTTGTAGCCCTTCCCATCACGATTCGTCTTGTTTTTGCCGCAACAATCATCGCAATTATTGTCGGCATCTCAATCGGTATCATCACCGCGCTTCGTCAGTACTCACGCTTTGACTACGCAATGACCTTCATCTCTTTCCTTCTCTTCTCACTTCCAATTTTCTGGGTTGCAGTTCTACTCAAGGAGTACCTTGCAATCCAATTCAATACCTTCCTTGGCGAACCCACGATCTCACCTCAGTGGCTGATTGGGCTGAGCGTGGCCAGCGGTGTCTTCTGGTCGGCCATTATTAGTGGCACTCGAAAACGAGTCTTCATGATTTTCGGTGGCGCTTTTCTCGCAAACTTTGCTCTTCTCTCATTTATGAGCGTTACCGGTTGGTTCGCCAATCCATCTTTAGGCCCGATCGTGCTTGGAATTCTTTCAGTGGGTGTGGCCTTTGGTGTCACACACCTCTCTACTGGAATTTCGAATAAGGCAGCGCTCAAATCTTCACTCACAATGGCAGCTTTTACAGTCGTTGCTTATTACCCAGTGCAGTGGCTCTTCGAGCGGGATGCAAAAACCCTGATCTACCCACTCATAATTATCGTCTCTGTTGCCTTTGCTGTATTTGTTTCACTTCGATTCTCAAAGATCGACCGCGGACCGATTATTCGTACATCGGTGCTCTCTATTTTCATCATGGGATTTCTTGTAGTTATTGATAAGTTGATGCAGACCTGGAAGCCATATATGGAATCCGATGCTGTCTACTTCCGCCCGATCCCAACGATTGGACAGGTCAATGCGCTTCTAGAACCGGGTAACTTCTGGATGACCTTGCTCGATGCCCTTGTCCATATGTTCTTGCCAACCTTGGCGCTACTTCTCATTTCATTTGCTGGCTACGTTCGCTTCTCGCGCGGAACACTTCTTGAGGTACTCAATCAAGATTACATTCGCACAGCGCGCGCAAAGGGCCTTACTGAGCGCACGGTGATCATGCGCCATGCATTTAGAAATACCATGATTCCAATTGCAACAATTATGGTTGTTGACTTCGCATCCATTATTGGAGGTGCCATTATTACTGAGCGCATCTTTGGCTGGCTTGGAATGGGTACGCTCTTCTATGCAGCTATCAATTCATTTGACCTTAATCTTCTGATGGGCGTCTTCTTGCTCACTGGATTCCTAGCCGTATCTGCCAACCTCATTGCCGATCTTCTCTACTCAGCGCTAGATCCGCGTATTCGTGCCGGCGCAGGAGGTAAATAATGTTAAAACGTAAGAGAGATAAAGAAGTATCAATCACTTCTGGCGAACAAGCCATTATGAATAAAGAGACCGAAGGCCTTAGTCAAAGTCAGATTGTTCGTAGCCGTTTTGTACGCCATAAGGGTGCGATGACATCTGTTTTCGTACTCTCCTTTCTTGTCTTGGCAGTCTTTTCAGCACTTGAAACAAAGATTGGACCAATCAGAATTCCTGGCTGGTGGAAGTTTAGATATGACGAGCTTCTTGATCTGCGTACTGAGGGTTGCCCTTCGGGAGTTGTTGGCTGCCCGACGCTGGATGTAGTCCCATCCTTTATTGATGGAACCGGTGTAGGTCTTGGAAGACATCCATTTGGTCAGGACGATATTGGCCACGATTACTTTGCAATGACGATGAGAGGGGCGCAACGCTCTCTCTATGTCGCATCAGTTATTGGTCTGCTCGGTGGAACTATCGGAATTATCGTTGGTGCAATCTCTGGCTACTTCCGTGGCTGGGTTGATTCAGTACTCATGCGCTTTACCGACTTCATCATCACAATTCCAACAATTATTATTGGTTCAGTAGTTGGTTTCCACTTCGGTAACCTCGGCGTCGGATTCCTTGCCTTCTACTTGGGACTCTTTGCATGGACCGGACTCTCGCGCCTTGTTCGAGGCGAGTTCTTGAAACTTCGAGAGCTCGAATTCGTTGATGCAGCCCGTGTTGCCGGTGCGAGTGATCGCCGCATTATCTTTAAGCACATTCTCCCTAACGCTGTGGGTGTCATCATCGTTTCGATTACCCTATTGATGTCGGGAGCGATCCTGCTTGAGACGGCTCTCTCATTCTTGGGCTTTGGTGTTGTTGCACCAGATGTTTCACTGGGATCACTCATTAGCCAATACCAGGACTCATTTACAATCCGTCCATGGCTCTTCTGGTGGCCAGGTCTTCTTATTATTACTATCGCACTTTGTATTAACTTCATCGGCGATGGTCTACGTGATGCCTTCGATCCACGTCAACGTCGTCGTCTTACCAAAAAGGATAAAGAGCGCACGAAGTCACAGGCACGAATTGCAGCAAAAAATGACTAGCGCACTTTTAGAAGATACTCAGCGCGCAGGCGATCACAAAGAGAGTAATCAGAGCAGTAAGACCGTTTCGATTAAATTCAGTTCGGTTGTCACACACACCTCTCGTGCTACTGCCGTGAAAGGCATCGAAGCGAATTCGAGCAAGCGCCAGAGCTTGTCCAGAGTGAGTACGCGGAGATTCACCGGGTCTCATGTTGTGGAGATCGGGGATCTTCAATCCGCGAATTTCACTGGCATGAACAGTTCTGCTGTGATATCTGCCTGGGGCTTGAGCCGCCCAAGCGTAGATCTTCTCGCCACCTACTTGGATATACATCGAGTATTGAGCGCTAATATCCTCGATTTCACCCCAGCCGACAGTGATCTCTTTCAAGGGATTGGTAATTGTGATTCCTTCATCGAAGAAGGTGACCTTGGGACGAATGAAGCCCAAGTGAAAAGCGTAAGCGACGAGCAAACACCACGCGATTGTGGTTGCAACTCCTTTGGAATCTTCGGTGTAGAAACTTTGGCCGGCAATTCCAGCACAGAGGATGTAGATAGCACCGGCAAAGAAGTAACTACTCCTCGGACGGTACATCTCAGAATTTTTCACACAAGTAGTCTCTCACGAAAGGTTCTCCGATGAGCGAGCCAGTACTAAAG
>Ga0209769_1000127_pt1 | contig 28974 bp, 28 predicted proteins | sample LauGreSuBDMM15DN_2_FD_187569 | JGI IMG/M metagenome (GOLD analysis project Ga0209769, IMG submission 187569) | Freshwater lake microbial communities from Lake Michigan, USA - Su13.BD.MM15.DN (SPAdes) (version 3) | ecosystem: Environmental > Aquatic > Freshwater > Lake | place: Lake Michigan, USA...
CTCAGCAAAGTCACAGAGAAATCTCAGGATTGATATACAGGATAGTGAGTATGAAAAAGATGAGATTCAAGAGCCCAGCCAAGGTCATCAGCGCATTTCTAGCAGGTGCGATCATTGCCGGCGGTGTCGCAACAGCGGCAACAACATCCCCAACATCGGTCATTACTGCTTGTGCCGATAAGCGCACGGGAGCTCTCTTCCTTTCCTCAACCGGGACTTGTTCAACTAATCGCACTCTCGTTGAAATCGGTAGTAGTGGCATGAACGCAAAAGCGATTTCGGCGCTGGTTACTCCAACTGTGGTTTCAATTTCAGTGACCTCGACCGAAGGTAGTGGAACTGGCTCAGGATCTATCTATAAGAGCAGTGCAAGTACTAGTTACATTATTACAAATAACCACGTCATCGAATCTGCAGTCACCACCGGAACCATAAAAGTGGAATTTACTAATGGAGATCAGGTAGCTGCAACAATCGTGGGACGAGATCCTATGTATGACCTAGCGGTTCTTGCAATCAAGACCGGAAATCTTCCAACGATCGCAGTTGGTGATTCATCTAAGGTAAGTGTGGGAGATCCTGTTCTTGCAATCGGTTCACCCCTTGGACTTGCAAGCACTGTCACTAGTGGCATTATCTCTGCGCTCAATCGCCCAGTGACTACAGGTGATATTGGTAGCCAGTCTTATGTAAATGCGATTCAGACCGATGCAGCAATTAACCCTGGAAATTCTGGCGGTGCACTCGTTGATGCACAGGGGCGCATCATTGGTGTGAACTCAGCAATCGCAACTCTGTCTTCGGGTGGCACAAGCGGATCAATCGGTCTTGGATTTTCAATCCCAATCAATGAAGCAAAGCGAGTGATCGAAGAAATTATTGCAACTGGAAAATCAACACGACCAGTTCTTGGAGTTTTCTTTGACACCGAATTTACAGGAATCGGTGCACGCATTCTTCGCCTCAGTCCTGGAGAAGGTGCAGAGAAGGCTGGAATTCCAGCAGGCTCAGTAATTAGAACAATTGATGGCGTCAAGATTCCAGATGAGATTGCAGCGATCGTCAAGATTCGCTCTTATGCTCCGGGAACAACCATCACAGTGGTTGTAGATCTTCCCAACAGTGGCGGTAGCAAGTCATTTAAGGTCACACTCGGCACTGCTCCATCCATGTAGAGTGCAGCTATGGCGCTCTATCAACTCAAGATTTCCTTGCCAGATCGTCCTGGTTCACTCGGAACAATTGCATCTGCAATAGGTGCAGCGGGCTGCGATATTCGTAGCCTCAATGTTCTGGAATCAAGCGATGGAATTGGCTATGACGATATTCTCGTTGCAGTACCTGGAACTGATCCCACCGATCTTGTTGATGTTCTCTCATCAATTGGTGGTGTTACAGTAATTTCTATCGATCCAGTTTCTTAACTATCTGCGCTCCTGCTGAAGGGAGTGAGGTGAAGAATCGTGGCTGGGTGAATGACGCTGATGTAAATGCATCTGCAATCGCGCCTTTAATCTCTTCAATCTGATCTTGTGCAGCAAGTGCAATAGCACTTCCACCAAATCCCCCTCCAACCATCCGCGCACCGAGTGCTCCATGGGCAAGAGCCACATCAACAGCGCAATTGAGTTCAGGGCATGAGACTTCATAGTCATCACGCAGAGATATATGGGATTGTGTAATTAACGCACCGAGTGCAATGAAATCTCTCTGCTGCAGGACATCAACTGCTGCTAGCGTTCTTGCCATCTCAGAGACTGCGTGATGAGCACGTTTAAATTCTTCATCACTGAGTAAATCCTTGGCCGCCATTAAAGCCGAGATATCTATATCCCGAAGTGATGCGATATGAAGTTTTGAATTAGCACTTTCGCACACTTGTCGCCGTTTAGCATATTCACCATCGACGAGTGCGTGATGCGCTTGGGTATCGATGATGAGTAGCTCAAGACCCGATGCCCCCAAGTCAAATGGAACAAGAGTGGTTGAAAGATCACGACAGTCGAGTAAAAGTGCCGAGCCGGCCTCTGCCATTAACGAGACTGATTGATCCATGATTCCGCATGGCACCCCAACGTAAACGTTCTCCGCTCTTTGTGTAAGGAGAGCGAGCTCTTTCTTATTAAGCCCCGGTGAAAACATTTCGTTAAGACCAAGTGCAACTGCGCACTCAAGTGCTGCAGAAGAAGATAGCCCTGCTCCAAGTGGAACATCACCATCGATTTCGATATCAAGACCATCGCGGATCTCCAACGCCCAGATGACACCTAAGACATAGCGCTCCCAACCACCTTGAGATCCGGGGCTTAATTCAGAGATAGAAGTTGTGATTACATCATCTGCACGTTGTTTAGAACGTACGCGAATTATTTGGTCATCTCGCCGACGAAGGACAGCTGTGGTGCGATAGGAAATCGCAAAGGGAAGGACGAATCCTTGACTGTAATCAATATGCTCACCGATGAGATTTACTCGCCCAGGAGCTGATGCAATCACATCAGGTGATAGCCAATCTGACATTTAAAGGACTACATCACGCAATTGACCAGCAGATTGCTCTGGCTTGAGATCCATAATGAATGCACCCATCGCTGATTCACTTCCAGCTAAGTATTTCAATTTGCCGGGAGCGCGACGCACACTTGTAATCTGCCAATGTAGGCGTAAGAGATCTCGTCCTTCACGAACTGGTGCTTGATGCCAGGTAGCGATATAGGCCATTGCGATGCCGAAGACTCCATCAAGTCTGCGCATAACTTCAATGGAAATTGCTGGGAATGCATCTGCTTGCTCGGCAGTCAGTGCGGCCAAATCAGCGACAGGTGAAAGTGGAGCGACATGAATTTCAAATGGGTAGCGCGCAGCGTATGGAACAAATGCCACCCAATGTTGGTTACGAGCGATGATGCGTTCTTCATCCTGAAGTTCACGTGCAAGAACATCATCAAAGAGAACTCGACCAGTAGTGTCAAAGTGCGCCTGCGCAACATCCAACATCTTGATTACGCGTGGGGGCAGATATGAATACGCATAAATTTGTCCGTGTGGGTGAAACAAAGTGACGCCGACTTCTTCTCCACGATTTTCAAATGGAGCAATATGGCGGATGTAACTCTGGGTCGAAAGCTCACTCACGCGATCTCGCCACGCCTCCATCAAGGTACGAACTTGGCGTTCAGAAAGTTCTCCAAATGAACCACCATGATTATCGGTAAAGCAGACAACCTCACATTTGCCCGCGGCAGTTCCGGGATCTGTATCGGTGCCGACCATGTCAGGTAGCGCCCAATCACCATCGGGTGCGCGCAAAGAGGGGGAGCGGTTATCAAAGACAACAACTTCGTAGTTGCTATCCGGAATTTCACTCAAGAGATCAGAACGGGTAGGACAGAGCGGACACAACTCTTTTGGTGGCAAGAAAACACGTCCTTGACGATGAGCTGCCATGACAACCCACTCATTAAGCAATGGATCGAGGCGCAATTCACCAATGCCAGGTTGTGCTTCTGTGGGACGTAAATCTTTAGCTTCACGCACACGATCGGTACTGTCGTAGTAGCGAATGACGCGACCATCTGACATTGCAAGATCGCTGCGCATTACACCCGCATCAAGTCTTTTAGCCTGGCTCATAATGGCATTACTCTACCCGCCCATATCGCTAGCACCCTTTAGTTCTTGATCTGTTTGGCGCATCCATCTGTGGCAGGCTTCGGAGCAACTGGCGTCTTAGAAGGAGTTGGCGATGGTGAAGGTGTCGGGCCTTGAGTAATCAGAAGATCAAGGGGTATGCGAACTTTCGCATGAGTACCGGTTGCATCGACGAATCCGATTTCACCAGGCCATGTGCCGGCGGGGAGTCCCTTAATTGTCAGAGTCCATGCACCACTTGTTGAGCGAACAACAGTCTGCACCAACATGTTTTCTGGGCGATTATTCGGATCTGGATAGAAGCGCACAGTGCCAGTGACAACAGGTAGACCAGTTGGTCTAAAGACTTCAACTTTTACAATTGTATTTTTATCGGTTGATGTTGCGTTGACTGACTTAATCGTCACAGTTGTTGTCTCGTTCTTGGGCATAAAATCATTCTCGGTGGGTTTCCAGGTTCCTGTTGCGAGTGCAAGAAATTCCTCTTGCGTTCCACGAAAGACATTTAAATCCAAACGATTTCCAGGAACTCCATATTTAGGAGCGATTCCACACGATGAGTACTGCCAAATAATCCATTGCGAAGAACAGTTTGCAGAAGTCCACGAGTGCACATAGCAGCCACCTGGTTTTAGCCCAGGTTGGCCAAGCGGATCAGCTGGATCAATTCCATATTGAGCAAGCCACAATGGATAACGAGAAATCTCGTCATCGCGCACCATGGCATTTTCAAGAAAGGCTGGGTATGAATAGAGAATAGGAGTACGGCCCGTCTTCTCTTTGACTATTTGAAGGAATGTTTTCGCCCACAAGGTAACCGACTGCTTGCTAGCATATTTTGAACAGCCAGCGTTGCCATACTGAACACAATTATTTTCTAGATCAAGTGCGTACGGCAGATCCATCTCGTTATATCCACCAAGGGCTGCCAACCTCCACAAAACCTTCTGTGCTTGCGCCGCTGCATCTTGCTGAATCACTGCAGAGTCTTTTGAATCTGGCATGGTGGCGTAGTGATAGAAGCCGGTATAAATTCCTGCAGCTTGTGCAGCGGTTCTATCCATAATCACATACTTAAGTGCAAGGGCATCGGATTCATCACGTGAGTCAGAGGCTTTGATCATCACAAATCGCAAGCCAGCCGTGTACTTCTTTACGAAATCAATCGGTGCATCATTAGGATGCTGCCATCTGCTTACATCGGATCCATGTATTCGCCCACCGGGTCCTAGTGGATCAACGACAAGTGAAACGCCATCTGCCATCTCTGGTACCGGCTTGATAACAATCTCTCGTGTTGGAGAGTAAATAACTTTTCCTGCCAGATTGGCCTTAGCTCGATACTTCATCGTTGCATTGGGTGCAGTAGCAACTGCAACTACGCGCCACGTTCCTACTTTTGCCGTCTTACTTATAAAGCGGGTGTCTTGCCACTTTCCCTTGAGATAAATCTGAATGGTGATGGGGACAGACTTTTTTGCAGGCTTGAGTTGGCCAAATAAAGTCACTACCGGCTCTGATCTCCCAGGTGTTTGATTGAGCGACATCGTTAAATTGCTTCCGGCAGCATAGGTTGGTGTTGCATAAAGCAGACCTGCAACAAGAGTTAAAGAGAGAGCTACCAGCGTTTTTTTCATGGACGCTGTTCAATTTCGATCGCAACGCCACAGACTTCCATCACTGCAGCCTTCAGTAATGTGAGTTGGCGTTCACGAGTCTCAGGAAACTGGTGTGAACCCCCAAATTTCCCACTGTCAGAATAATCGAGTGTAAGAACTGTGCCATCGAAGGCTGCTAGGCGGGCATCGAAGAATGCCATCCACGAGATGCGATCCTCTCGCTCTACCAAATCTAGAACATCATTCCATTTCTGGCGAAGTTCCTCCAAGGTAAGCGGGGTATCCATAGCCCAACTCTAGCAAGAGCCCTCTGACTAATTGTGTCGAGGGGCACCGATCCATTTGAAGTACTCACCTGTGATGACAACGCGAAGATTTCTCGAACGATCGGGGGTTACCTTCAAATGTTGGGCTATACGAGCAACTATTTGTTCTACCGACTTTTCACTGACAAATCTGACCTTAGCTATCTCAGAATTGCTCAGTCCCTGTGCGACAAGACGCAAGGTCGCTACTTGGATATCAGTGAACTCACTCAAAATAGTAAGAAAGGCATTTTCGTGCAAAGAGACGTGAGTTGTTACCCACTGTGCACTTGAGTTTATAGAAGAAGAGTCTAAAGATTGCAGAATTGCGAAACTCAAGACGGATAAATCAGCGACAGATCTTTTGAGAACAATTTGGACCCCTTTGGGAAGGCTTTTTTCTGATACCCCTAATAGGCGAAGGTCCGGACATGCAGTCATAAGAACGATGCCAAGGTCCGGATTAGATTTTCTAAATGCGGTAACAATTCCAACAGCATCTGAACTTGCAAACATTAAATCTATGATCAGCACTTCTGGCTGTAATGATCTAAATGTATTTTCAGCAATTATTTTATTACCAGCTTCACCTACGATATTGATTCCATGAAGTCGAAGTGCTGCACTCATCGTCGTTAACTCAAAAGCGTCGTCGCTTGCAATCATTACTCGGGGTAACGTAGCGGCGGTCATGTTTTTACGGTAGCGCGCATCCATCGTTGGCGCCTTATGAAATTTTCATCTAGGCTTGAAGAATGAGGGCCACCACTCATGCAGCAGAGAGTGGTAATTCCTGTGGATAGCAACTCGGGAGTCTGATCCAAGGCAGATTTTTCACACCATCTATCCCAAGGGGATTGAATAGTGCTGGATCTCAGGTATAGCATGAATGAAGATTGTCGAGCGAAGGAGTGTGAAGTGAAAAGGATTGCTATTGCAGGAATTTTCATCGAATGCAACGACTTCACAAGCGCATTGACAACCGAAGATGATTTTGAGCGCGTTGAATTACTACGCGGTCCGCAGATGCTAGAAAGAACAGATGGTGTTGTTGGTGGATCGCTCAGTGAATTAGCCAAACATCCAGATTTTGTTCCAGTGCCTTTGCTTTTTACATCAACAAATGCTGGTGGAGCGCTCACTGATCAATGCTTTACCAAATTCCATGACGAGATAATTGAACTTACAAAAAAAGCCGGCCATCTCGATGGAATTTTGTTATTGCTACATGGAGCGGCAACATCGGTGAGCGTGGCTGATATAGAAGGTGAACTTCTGCAATCAGTGCGCAAAGTAGTCGGCCACGAGATTCCCATTATGGTTACTCTTGATTTACATGCACATATCACTGAGCAGATGGTTACTTTGTCGACTGCGCTATTTGGTTGGGAAACGTACCCACATATGGACCCATTCACGACTGGTGCTCGAGCAGCTGACCTTATGGTTCGAACAATTAAGAAAGAAGTATCTCCAGTGCAAGTGATGGCGCGCGTTCCGGTCCTCACGAGTGCAATCAATGCTTCCACTGAGAGGCCTGGTCCATTTTATGATTTGATGAGAAAAGCAAAGAGTTGGGAACATGCAGGAAAGTGTCTCTCTAGTAGCGTTTTCTTGGTACATCCTTACATTGATCGTCCCGAGATGGGCAGTGGTGCACTTATAGTCACCGATAACGATCCAGAAAGCGCTGCCAGAATGGCGCGAGAGATTGCACAGGAGTATTGGGATCGCCGTCAAGAATTCGAGCCTGAAGTCTGGAAACCCGATGCCGCAATTCGTGATGCAATCAAAAAAGGGTCCAGTAGGTCAGTACTTACGGAAGTGGCCGATACCTGCGGTGGTGGGGCAGCCGGGGATTGTGTTGCAGTGCTCCACGCTTTACTAGAGATTGACTCGAATTTAAAAGCAATTTATCCAGTTGTGTCACCTCATGCAGCCGCCGCAGCCGTAGCGGCGGGTATTGGATCAGAAGTCGATCTACTTATAGGTGCAGAGATAGATAAAAAGTGGGGACCACCAGTAAAGATTAAAGGTCATGTTTTAAATATAAGTGATGGAAACTTTATCTATCATGGGGGAGTGTGGGATGGCGCTGGCGGGCATATGGGAGCAACTGCTGTTGTCAGAGTGGGTGCAATTGATATCGTCATTGCAACTTTTCCAACTTACGAGTGGCGTGATGAACAATATCGTTCACTGGAATTAGATCCAGCGGATTATCAGCTGATAGTGGTAAAGAATCCCATGAATTACTTTATGACATATAGTCCAATTGCAGATCATTTCTATGTGATTGATTCTCCTGGACCCACCCCTGCTACCTGTAAATCACTGACTTACACGCAGATGCAACGACCCTTTTTCCCCTTTGATGATTCACTCCCTGGTGATCCAGTAAAAGTCTTCGGGGCTTTGCGTCACCAATAATTTCAATGAAGCGCTAAATCCGCCTCTCCATGGGCCCAGCGAGTGAACGTGACTTCAAGTGATTTGCTGACAGGGCTTGCGCAATGAGGCCCAACACTCCAGGAAAGTGATGCATCAATGGGTGCAAGACGGATGAGCTGATCATCTTCGCCACATCGCGCGCGAATTGTGAGTGCATCAGTTGTTCGACTTGCTCGCATCGTCACTTCTTTTCCCATCCATTGTGGGACTGGAGCTAAAGACCAATCTGAATTAATTGATGTAACTACTGCACCTACTTGAGGCAAACCATCAGCATTTTCTACACCAGCCTTAATCCAATGGTGACTATCGCTGTACACAATAATTCCAGCTTGATCAAATAGTCCTGAGTAGTTAAGAATGAAAGTAACTTCCATCGATGAGTGCGCAGGAAAATCTGTTAAGAGAGCATGTCCTGAATCATGAACAAATCCGTAGGAAGTGTTTCTCCAAAAATCACTTTCGTAGACCCCAGTAACTTTTAGGTAAGAGTTCTCTTGCACTGTGTTTACCGGTGGATTGAGCCATACACCTTGACTCCATGGAATCTCGTTCATAGTTTGATCTTACTGCTGGGAACTTTTCATGGCACTATTGGGCTATGCGCATCGCCGTGTTCTGTTCAGCCTCAACAAAGATAGATGACAAGTATGTTGATTTCGCCTTTGAGGTAGGTAAAGCAATCGCTGAGCAAGGGTGGGATGTTGCATGGGGCGGCGGAACGCTCTCCATGATGGGTTCTGTATCACGCGGCGCACGTAGTGCCGGCGGTAAAACTTTCGGTGTGATTCCTCAAAAACTCATTGGAAAAGAATTTGCTGACGAAGACGCCACCGAACTCTTTGTTACCGAATCGATGCGATCACGCAAGGCGATGCTGGAAGATCTCTCAGATGGCTTTCTTATCTTGCCGGGTGGGATTGGGACGATGGAGGAGTTCATGGAGATCTGGGTGGCTAGACACCTTGGCTACCATCAGAAACCAATTGTGGTCTGTGACCCCTTCGATTTCTATAAAGATTTGCATACCTTCTTACACTCACTTAAGAGAGAGAAGTTCATAACCGATGCCCATGATGATTTGGTGAGCTGGGTCAGTGACATTCCTGCAGCAATGAAGGCATTTACGCTCTCAATCAAGCCACCCACTCTGATTTAATCTGGGAATAGGCTCAATTCAGATCCTATAGGTTGATAAGAAAATCCTATATTTTTTCTCGTAATTCCATTGACAGTCCTACAGGCCACACATACCTTTACCGCATGAGCACAAAGACGCTGGTGGGTGCGCCCCTGCGTGGATTTAAATCCGTACTAGAAGGAAAATACTTTGCCTGGATCTTGCTCGCTCCAAGCCTTGTCTTAGTTATTGCCTTTATCTTCTACCCAGTCTATCGAGGCATCTACTTAAGTTTTACGAGAACTGTTTTGCTCGAAGGGCCTCAGTCAACATTTATTGGCCTTGAAAACTTCAGACAGATGTTCAAGGACTCACTCTTTCTGCTCGCAGCAAAAAACACCTTGACCTTCATGGTCGTTGGTTTGATCACACAACTGGCGGTTGGTCTTGGTGCAGCGATGCTACTGAGCCAAGATCGTAAATACATTGGCTTGATTAGAGTTTTAGTTGTTCTACCTTGGTTTACACCCCCAGTTGTGACTGCTTACATGTGGCGATTTATTCTGGATCAAAATTCAGGCGTGTTGATTAAATTGTTGGATGGCGTCGGCATCTCCTTTGGGCCGGCTGGTCTATGGAGTAACCCTGAACTTGCGATCTATGCGGTTCTCTTTGTAGACCTATGGGCTTCCTATCCATTCTTTATGCTTTTCTTACTTGCAGCGATCCAGGGAATTCCCAAGGATATGAGAGAGTCGACTTCAGTTGATGGCGCAAATAGTTGGCAACACTTTAGGTATGTAATTTTGCCTCTCATCGCACCCGTCATCGTCGTTTCATCAATCTTGGGAGTGATTCACCTTATTAATTCACCTACCTTAGTTTTGCTGATGACTAATGGTGGACCAGGAGATAGCACCACAGTGCTGCCATTGCTTGCTTTCCAGATAGCTTTCCTCAGTTATGACTTTGGTTATTCAGCAGCCATCTCAGTGGCTGTCTTGGCTGCGATCGCCGGCTTTGCCATGGTCTACATCCGTTTTGCTCGTTTTGGAAAGGAAGATTGATGTCTACCACCAAAAAGAAGAAGCGCCCAATCTCTTATTATCTTGTTAATGCGGGAATCACATTCTTGGGGCTATTCGCAATTCTTCCTATCGTTTGGACTTTCTATACGTCGCTGCGAACAAATGTAGATATTAATAAGTTTCCAGCAAAAATCAGTCTCTCTAATTTAAGTCTTGATGCTTACTTCGGTGTCTGGCGAGATACCAATTTTCCAATGCTGATAAAAAACAGCCTGATTGTTAGTACGTTGACTGTGATTGTCAGTTTAAGCCTAGGCACATTGGCTGGCTATGCGCTATCAAGAAGTAAATTCCGCGGGAGACAAGGTGTTCTCTTGGTGTACCTAGCAATTCGATTGGTCCCCGGTGTTTTGCTTCTGATCCCCTTGTATCTCTTTATGAATAAGTTGGGTCTTCTCGACAGCTACATCGGATTAGTTCTTGCCTATACAACCTTTACCTTGCCGGCAACGATCTGGTTGATGAAAGGTTTCTTCGATTCCCTGCCACCAGATTTAGAGAACGCAGCTCGCATCGATGGCTGCTCTCGTATGGGAGCAATGTGGCGTATTTCGATTCCGCTAGTGCTTCCCGGCCTCGCCGCAACGGGCACGTTGACTGCCATCACCGCCTGGAACGATGTTCTCTTTGCCATGCTTCTTACCTCATCCGATCGCACCAGAACCTGGCCGGTGGGCTTGCGCGAGATGATCGGGGAGTTCCAGCTTCCATGGGAGGCGCTCACAGCCACCTCAATCTTGAGCCTGCTGCCCGTTGTCATCGGCTTTGCGCTCGTGGGGCGCAAGATGGTTGCGGGAATTACCGCTGGCAGCCTGAAGGACTAGTCCTTTTTCTAGCTTTTCGATCCTATAGGTTTTAAAGAAATCCTATAGTTTTCCTCGAATTTGCTTGACGTTCACTTTCTGCGTGACTAACCTCACTACAAGCCTTACAACGGGTGGGGCTACCCAGAGAAAGTTGATATTCATGCAGGACTTTATCGGCAATCTTTCCCGCAGAACTCTCTTCAAGATAAGCGCCATTGCCGGCGCTGTAGCTTCAGTGGGATCGTCAGCAACATCAGCATTTGCCGCTCGTACCAATACTAAGGGCAAAGGCAAGATGACTTACTGGAACCACTTCACAGGTGCTCCTGAGCGCGCAGCTTTTGCTGAGACAACTGAAGCATTTAAAAAAGCTTCTCCAGCAATTGAAGCTGATATTCAGACAGTTACCAACGATGACTGGATGGCTAAGTACATTGCATCAACGACTGCTAAGAGCGGTCCAGATGCTGTGATGATCGACGCATCACGTTTTATTGACATGTTACGTATCGGTGGCTTGCGCGATATCACAACCTACAATAAGCAGTGGCCAGGCGCTGCTGCGGTTGCAGGAACAACCACTGCATTTACCAGCAATCGCAAAGTTTATGGTGTTCCATTCTTTACATTCATCGACTGGATGTATTACCGGAAAGACTTCCTTGACGCCGCCGGAATCAAGAAGGCACCAACAACTCTTGCCGAGTTCCGTGATGCAGCTATTGCGATGACAAACCCAGCTAAGGGTCAGTACGGATTTGCAATGCGCGGTGGATCAGGTGGCGGTGGATTTATCGTCCAACTCCTTCATGCTTACAACGGTCCAATCATCTCTCCATCATTTAAGTGCACTTTGAAACTTGATGCTGCGGTTGAAGCGATGCGTTTTTGGGTTGACTTGGCTGTAAAAGATAAGGCTGTGGTCCCAACAGTTGCAACTGATGGTTATGCCCAAATCTTCAGCAATTTCTACACGGGCAAAGCAGGGATGGTCATGCACCATGGTGGAAGCTTTATCGATGTAGGTAAGAATCTAAAGTATGGAACCGAAGTTATGACACTTGCACGACCAAAGGGTCCAAAGGCTCAGCTGGGCTCTCAGGGTCCGCTTGCAAATGGTGTCTTCCAGCATACGAAGAACCCAGATGCAGCTTTTGAGTACGTATCATTCCTCGGAGGTGCACCAGCTCAGTCAACCTTCCTTAAAGCTACTGGCTACTTCCCAACGTCATCAGAAGCCGCGACTGACAAGTTCATCTCGGATAATCGACAGTTTGATGCAGCAGTTGACGGCCTTGGAACGTTGTGGAATTCATACACATTCCCAGGCCTTACCGCCTGGCGTGACCTCACATGTCTTCCTGAGTTCCAGAAGTGTCTTATTGGAACACAGACTGCTGAAGGTGCTGCAAAGGTTATTGTCGACAAGCTCGTTGTAGTTGCTAAGGCGGCTGCAACAGCCAACCGTAGTTACTATGAGAGCAAGCGGTAATCGCTAAGTAGATTAAAAAAAGAAACCCCTCGCGCAGATGCGCGAGGGGTTTCTTTTTGCACAATTACTTAAGCTTCAGCCACAATGGCCGCTGCTAATCCGTGGAAGGTTCCGAATTCAGAGACGTTCAGCTTTTTAGCCTTAATATTTGAATCTAAGGTATCAAAACTCTCATCTCCAGCACCACCTGTGCCGACTACCAGAATCTTTCTGGCGTCAACTTTCTGTCCTTCGAAATTCTCCCAATCCTTAAGAAAGAAACCGGCTTGGTGCGAGACGAGATCAATCAAAAATGAATTCAATACAGGGTTGGCCGGGATGATGCAAATTTCGTTAGGGTCTGCAACATCATTGAGTGATGGCAGGTTATGTTCAAATAGTGGTTCGTGAGTACCTAGCGCCTCACTGATAGTGGGGACCATTCCGAAGACTTCCTGAACTTTCTGCAGGATATCTGCTGTCGTTGAGTCGTAGCTAAGATCAAATTCTGTGGCTATTGCTCGATGGAAATCCGAATCACTTGCCACATTGATCACTGGCGTAACTAAAGTTCCTGAAGGGTACTGATCTTCTGCTTCAAATGAGAGGATCGCATGCGAACCTCTCATTGCCAAGTCAGACATTTCGCTTTTATTTGTTGGACTCATCTGATGAGCGCGCACAGTAAAATTATTCTTCTCTAAGAGGGCTACGAGTTCAAGTAAGCATGCAGGTTCTTCTTGATAGGCAATAGTCAGATCACAGACTTCAACACGATCTATGCCCGAAAGTGTCGTAGTTTTTAACTCTTGCGCTGTTCCTAAAGCAAGATCTGTTGCCATCTCCATATGCGGAAAATCGCTGATTACTATGTACTCACACGGTGTACCCAGCGCTTGAATCTGTGCCGCGACCTCATGAGCAGGCACAGGTTCATCACCGACTGCAATCAGAAAGATCCCCGCCGTATGTCGATGCTGGGCGAGCTGAGGCAAGAATGTGTGCGCCACCTCAGCAATTGAAGTGGGATCACTCGATTCGGCTTTATTCTCAATAAATGTGAGATCAGCATCCTCTGCTAGAGCGCGAGTAAATCCAGATGCTCCGCGAGAAAGCGGCATCACGTAGTACTTGCTTCTAATACCTATGCCACTGGCATGTCGGAAGCCAATGAAGGATTGGGTTTTTTGCTTGCCAGCAAGAAGACTTTTTAAACGATAAAAAGGTTTCATGAGAGGAGATTATTCCATCAACGACGGCCAGTCCACACTCATCAGCGGCCGTTATTCCTTTACTGCGCCGCTGAAGATTCCTCGGGCAATCGTCTTTTGAGATGCGAGATAAAGCAAGACTGAGGGGATTACCATGATGATTGCAATCAGCGTTGTTCCTTGACCATAGAAGGCTTCGATTCCAATTGACATGATCGATTTTGATGGCTCAACGAGAAGTATGCGCGGCAGATGATAGCTATTCCATAAACTTACGAAACAGAAAAATGTCACCACTGAAATAAGTGACTTCGAAAGTGGGATGCCAAGATATCGATAGATTCCAAAATCTCCCAGACCATCAATTCGTCCCATACCCACTAGGTCTGGCGGAAGTACTGATGTGTAATAAAGGTAAGAGAGAAGGGCTCCGAATGGAAAAAATGAGGAGGCGAGAATTAAACCGAGCAGAGTGTCATTGAGACCAATTCCATCAATCATGACATAGAGCGGCATCGCCATCGCAGTTATTGGAATGAGCATCGTTACTAGAGTGGCAAATAGCAGGAATCGGCGGAATGGCACGTCCAAGACGGCCAAGACGAATCCTGCAGTGATGCAGCAAATTACTGAGATGCTCAGGGCAGATCCGACGAAAATTGAAGTGTTTTTCAGCCAGGTGAAAAAGATTCCGTTATCGAAATAAATAATGGGCGCGAAGATCATTCTTCCTACATCTCGCAGAATCCAAAACACTGGGATCGAAGCCCAGAACGTCATGATAAGAAGCGTCACCTTGATAAGGCGACTATTGCGCCGCTGACTTCCTAGTTCCATGAGTTCTTACTCTTCTTCATGAAATCGGAATTTAGTACAAAGAGTAGAGCTAAAATCACATTGGGGATAAGCATGATCAGTGATAACGCCACTCCGCCAGCGAAATCTGCATTCTTGAAGGCATAAGTGAATGCAATCTGGCTGGGCGACCAATCTGTGGTCATGTTGGAATACATCAATAAATTTGGCTCATTAAATATTTGTAGAGCACCAACAATCAGAAGTATCACCATGTAAGCCACGTATCGACTGATCATGGGTAGCTTCAATCGCCATGCTAATTGGAAGCGATTGCACCCATCGACGACTCCTGCCTCGAGGACCTCTTGAGAGATGGAGCGGAGCGACCCATGCTGGATGATTATCCAACTTCCGATTCCTGTGGAGAATGAAATAGCACCGATCATCCATCGAATGTTGGACTTATCCCACACGACGTCGTAACCAACAACTGAAGACCAGAAAAGGACCGCAACTGCTACAGGAATCAAACCTGGAATAAGAAAAACTAAGCGCGTAGCTCTGTCGTATTTGAAATGTACCGAATCAAGTAACAATGACACTGATAAAACGGTGATGATCATCAAAGGTACAAATACTGCGAGTAAGAACAAGACGTTGAAAATCGCTGGTCCTACTCGAAAATCCTCAAGAACCAATAGGAAGGTCTCAAACCCACCATCCATATTTATCCATGAGGGGTTGCGCACTTCGAAAATCCCATAAACTACAGGAATAATTCCACAAAAAAACATGAAGGCCACATAAGGAAGAATTAATAGTGAGGGAATGACTCTACTTTTTCGCTTGAGCCTCACTTGCAAAGTATAGCGCGGGTTGGCCAAGGCTCGCAGATGTATGCCTAAGGCCTATGCGAATTGATCCAGAATTGGTAACCTTCTTAGATAAATATATTTTCGGCTGATATCAAGGAGTTGTAAATTGACAAAAAGTATGGCCAAAATTTTATATGTGAATAATACGGACCAAGAGTTTCGCCTCTGTGAAATTAAATCAATAAATCACCTCGTACCCATCTCTATTCCACTCACCAACTTCATTGCTACGGAAACCTCATCTGAATCATCAGCTAATCTTGATTTCATCGTCATCGGTATTGGTGTTCTTGGCGGTCATTCCGGGGTAGGTCTCTCCGTCGCAACAATTTCTGGGATTTCGCCTCAATCAAATGGTGTTATTGAAGCAAAAGTAGAGGGGAGATTGGCTGCGACATTGCGATCCTTGGGTCTGGATGCGATCGCAATTGTTGGGTCTTCCTCAAATTTGTCTGGCATTCATATAAGTAAGAGTTCAGGTGTCTTCGATGTTAAGTTCGAAGATGCAATGGCTTTGAGGGGCAAATCAGTATGGGAGACCACGGCAGCGGTCTCAAGTGGCGAAAATGACACCATTTTGGCAATCGGGTCATCGGGCGAGAGTCAATCCAAGTTTGCTTCGGTGGTATGTGATTACGGTTTTCCAACACAGACCGGCGGAGTGGGAGCGATTCTAGGACGACTCGGGATTAAGTACATTCAGATTTCAGCACAAGATTTCGTGACACCGTCAGCGATAGTGAAGCAAATTTCGGCAGAGTATCTCGATGGAATTAAAGCGGGGAATCAACTCAGTAAAATTCATTATGACCCCCCAGGTTTTGGCGGGTTGGGTGGCTTTTCTCCGATGGTGGGTTATCACGCAGTTGAGAATTTCGCTCCACGATTATCTGTTGTGACAAATAATATTGACACCGAAGAGTATAAGAAATTTCTAAAGTTGCCAGAAGATGGCTCTTGTCCGGGTTGCCCACAAAATTGTTTGAAAGATTATAGAGTCGATGAACAAAAGGTTCCTCGTCACGGCGGACGATTGCATCAATTAGCCGTGACTGTTTTCTTACATCAATGGGGAGAGCGTAACCAATCTCGCGCACTCGAATTTAATTCCTATTGTCATGAAATCGGAGTTGAGCACTTATATGTCAGTGCCTTGATGGTTCAAAAAGGTCCAGATAAGTCGCTACCTATACCCGCTCTCGTCAATTCCGTGTTGAACGAAGAATTGGATCAATCTGCATTAACTGTGAAGAAAATGCCCATTCCACCCTTTGACCCACGCGGCTCTAAGGGGTTAGGTCTAGCCATGGCGCTAAATCCTACGGGGCCAAGGTATGACGTCATTGAACACGATATTGATTTTGATCCAAGATTGTCTTGGGAGAGACACAGCATTTTTGGAGAAGAATTCGGAATCCCTGAAGGTGGTTTGCCCCTCGCAACTATGGACGAGCGTCGGCTTCCCGCAATTTCACAAGTGTGGCAACTTTGGAGTGCCATGGATGCGCTGGGTGTTTGTATCTTCGCATCACCGCCAACAAGAGATTTACGCCTTTCACACATTATGTCGATGGTGAAATCAATAACAAATATCGAAGCTGATCGGGAAAGTATTTTTTTCGCAGGGAAGTTACGTCTGGCTTTTCAGCGAGAGTTAAATTTCTTTCTCGGATTGACCTCCGATGACGACGGACTACCTGATTATTTCTTTGACGTGCCCATCAATGCTCCCGATCCAGGTGAAGCAGAAATGACTTCTGAGGCATCTGCTTCAAGTCCTACAGCTGGAGTTTCGAAAGCATCACTAGGGCGCGATGAATTTGAGAACGCTCGCGCTTTTATCTACCAGGAGATGTCGTGGGATCTCGAGTTTGGAATAGATCGAGCGAGTGAAGTGTGGGAGCAAATGGATTCCTTGCAGCAATCATTTAATCAGGCCATGCGCACTCTTCAGTAAATAGGTTCTCACATTGGAACTTTTGTTGAAACCTTCAAATAATCTGAAGATCTATTTCTGGTGGGGCGGGTCGGGCTCGAACCGACGACGACGGAATTATGAGTTCCGGGCTCTAACCAACTGAGCTACCGCCCCTTGTGTAGGGAGTTTATTGCACTTATAGGAATGAAGCGAAATCTCTGTTCTTAGCCTATTCCAGCGATTCTTAGCCTTCAATAGTTGTTATTGGCACCGCGCTGAGCAGATGCCCATCAGGTGAAGAAGTTGAAATTGCGATGCCAGCAACGATTTCGCTCTCGTCGTAATCTCTGGTTTCGCCCGTAAATTCATCAGTGACTCTTACTGCGCCCTTGTAAACGGGATGCCAACGAATTTCACTTCTACCCAATTGCTCAGTCACTACACAGGCCATGAGTTCTTTGCCGGATTCATGAACGAAGGAAATCGCCAAAACTTCTTGATCTGCTCTCCACCTGGCATCGGCCTGCCAACCTGTGAGTTCTGCCCAGCGAACCAAACCTGACGGAAAGATCGATCTCCAACTCCGATAAACCTTTATGACTCTCTTAGCCAGCTTCAACTTTTCATCAGACCAGTTCGGAATATCGCCCATCAGAATCCAAGGTCCACCCACTGCATATATTGCAAGTTGCGATTTCAAAGTCAGCGAGTTTTGATCTGACATATAACTTGAGCACCAGTGCGCTGGAAGGTACTGACCAAGACCAACTTTCGCAACCGCATTATGACGAACGTCGCACCAGTCATCTCCAATTGTTGTGTCGTGGTGGGCAATCATCTGAAGATCGAGTGGCCTTCCTCCGTTCCAACAATTTTCAATCCACACATCTGAAAACTGTGCGCGAAACTCAGACAGTAGGCGGTACCAGCCCCGCACCGCCCAGTCTTCGCCGAGCCCTTGCGGATGATCATGCAGCGCGCTGTCACATCGACTTATGGTTTCAAAATCATGTAACAACCAGGTGAGGCCGTTGTTCGCAAGATTTGCCAGCTGTGCAGCCAAATATTCAATTACCGGGCCGTGGCCCATGCAAAGCGAACTAGTTCTATGCGAGACAACTTGAACCTTTCCACGCCATGTTGCTATCCAATCTGGGTGCTCAATGGCAACTCGTGACAGTGGATCGGCGTTTCCGAGCGAAGCCCACAGCCCCAATCTCGTGCCGCTTCGCGAAGTGATTTCTGAGAGACCCAGCATGCCATCGTGAAAATGAGGGCCAGGTTGCCATTCACCGACAATCTTTTCCCATCCCTTATCAATGGTTAAGACTTCAAGTTCGAGTTCTTTTGCAGTATCCGCCACCTTCGAGACCAGATCCTGATTTACATGTGTTCCGAAGCCCCACGTGTCAACAATTAGCGGTGCCGAATAAACTCTGGCCCGAAGTGGAATTGCTTGCAATATCATTTCTCGAAGTTTGAGATGTGCAAACTCAATATCACCAACGCCGCACGTTATTTGCATTTGTGGCAAATCAATCATTTCACTGCAGGCCGAGATCGGATAAATCTGTTTCGGCAAAATTAGTGAAACATTCAGGCGTCCATCCTCAAGACACATATGCACAAGTTGCGTGTTGCTCTTCTCTAAAGCCAACGCAGTAAATCTCTCTTTGCCATCGTGACCTTTACCCGCTAACACGATCCAGCCTGCAGCATCTTGATAGCGATCTTTCGCTGTCGCAGGTTCACCGTGAACGAGATAGAGAACCCCGTCATAATCTTCTCTCTCAGGAAAGCCCACATCCATTTCTGAATTCTGATTCCAAGCGGCGGCATCTGCGGTTGCGTATGGACCACATACGGCAATCAGAGGAGAGCCGTGCGTGAGCTCTATATCTACCACTTCAAATGCTCGCTCTTTGGCATCCCAACTAAAACTTCTGAGCAGCCTTGCTCTGCAGCTAGCCCAACCCACATCGCTAAATGATTGGGCGATCACGCCCAACTCTGCGTCTTCAACGTGCGCCACTTGCAACTGCCCGGACTGCACTCTTTGCATCGCCATTGACCCCAATGCTTTCATTAGTAATACCTTATGAAGTATATTGAATCGAAAGATAGACACGGTGAGGTGGTAAGAGCATGATTCCTAGGGCCGATCTACTTGCCGGTGACGAAATAATTTCGTCAGCAGAGATTTTGAGGTTGGATGACCTCATTTTCGACCCCAGCTTGAGGCCAAACATTGAGACCGCGCTGGCTCTCTCAAGCGGCGAGGTGGGCGGTTGGGTGGTTCCTTTCGCGTCAGGCACTTTTGAGCACCACGAGAATGTTGCAGAGCAAGGGCTATTTCGCTGCCTCTTCGGCCGCGATTCGCTCATCATCTCTTCACTCTTGAAGCAGCAGAACGCAGCGCTTCAGATCAATACCATTTGCGCCCTTGCGGCATTTCAGGGCAGAGAATTTGCTTGGAAAAGTGAAGAGGAACCCGGTCGAATTCCCCACGAGGTGAGAGATAGCGGTGACCTTCAGGGTGCAAAAATTGCAGCAGAGAGCGCATGGCACTTTCCGTACTACGGCTCTGTTGATGCAACACTGCTCTGGCTCACAGCACTGGATGAAGTTGCGCAAAACGATCCTTCAATTCTCGATCGTCACATCGAAGGGCAATCTCTTGCTCACCGCGCCGAGCTGGCGTCGGCCTGGATATTGAACAGGTTGGACTCTGGTTCTGGTTACATTCGAAGCAATCGCGCAAACCCACAAGGAATTTTGAATCAGGTGTGGAAAGATTCTGGCGATTCGTATCTCACGATTAGCGGCAAGGTTGCAACTGGTTCAGCGACGGTTTCGGTAGAGACAATGAGCCAGACCTTTGACGCTCTCCTTGCAGCGTCTAGATTGGCAAAGCTCTCAACTCATCATTGGCACATCACACCCACCGAATTAGTTTTTTCGGCAGAGGCACTCAAAGAAAAACTTTTAAATTCCTGGTGGCTCGGAGATAGATTCGCGATGGGCCTTGCTGTGATTGACGAAAAAGAGGTGTTGCTAGACGCAATTGCTAGCAACCAGTGGCGTTTACTCGACTCTGAAATTCTCGCTGATTTCGGGAGTTCAAATTTTGTGAAAGAGCTTGTCAACTCTGTCACTGATACAGAAATTCTTGGTCCAAATGGCATCAGAACACTCGGCAAATCAAATCCGAGATATCGCCCCGGTGGATATCACACCGGAAGTAGTTGGCCCATGGATGCAGCATTAATTGTGAGGGGTCTTCTCAGGCGCGGCGCGCGCGCCGAAGCTACCGTAGTAGCGACCAAGTCAATTCGAGCAATCGAAAAGGTAGGCGCTTACCCTGAATTCTTTCGCTCAGATGAAAGCGAAAAACTTGGGATTAGCCGTTTCGTTATTGATGTGTGGGATGCGCAGTTAGCAAGGTCGAATCGAATCTGCCAGCCGCCGCAACTGCTTCAGGGGTGGACGATTGCTGCATTCAACTGGTTCAAGCAAGAGAAAATCCTTTAACGAGGAATTCTCGGCAGTCTCTGCGACTAGTGGAGAGATGCGATGGTAATCGACCCGGTGTTGTTGACCTTTGCATACTCTTCATCTAGGCATGCGCTACTAAACGCGATCGTTGAATTCTCTGCGCGCACTGCGCAATCAAAAATTCCTTTTGGCCCACCCGGATAGTCCACTTCAGGCTCTAACGTGTAGAGCAATTGCGAATCTCCCGAAAGAGTAAACCGTTCAATCTGACCCTTAAAGGCCATCGCCACGTAGAGCCTTCCCTGAGCATCAAAAGATAAGCCGTCGGGTCCAGAGCCTGAGGAACATTTAAAAGTCTTCACAACGTGATGCTCATCGTTAATAAAACTTATTCGGTCTGAAAATGTTTCTGCAATCGCAATCAAATCTCCATACCTCTCACAGCCGTTCGGAAATACAAAGTGTGCAGATGAAGAACTTATGTTGCCAGTTGGCGAGATTTGATAAATAGCCGATGCAACAGCGGTTTCAGTTTCGGGATCAAAACCGTATCCTCCGACCCATGCAGTTCCATCGCCATCAACATGCATATCGTTGAGCGGGTAATCGGTGAGAGTTGAAAGATCGGCATAGGTAGAGAGCGTTTTTTTGTGATCAAGTTTGAGCACCAATCTTTTCAAACAATCGACAACTAACAAATCACCATCTGGAGTCCAGCCCAAGCCACCTGGCATCTCTGGCCCCCCATCAGAGTGAGAGAGTTTCACGGTCGAAGTTGCGTCAGGATTCCAAGCACTTACAACGCCTCTGAACATGTCGCTGAACCACAGTTCATTGCCTCGCCATCGTAGAGACTCAGCAAATCCCAACCCATCAAGTGTGTGAAGAGTGTGGAGGTCAGACATAGTTAAAAAGTTGCCGTAAGGCCACCGTCAATGGTGATGGTCTGACCCGTGATGTAGGTGTTCGAGCGACCGCTGAGAAATAAAACGGCCTCGGCAATCTCTTCCGGCTGTGATGCTCTCCTCAGTGGAAGTCTTCCTGATTCGATGTACTGCAGACGAAACTCCTCAGTGTCGGCCTCATCGATTCCACTTTCGTTAAGGCTCATCTGAGTTCGAACAAAACCTGGCGCTAGAGAATTAGCAAGAATTCCAAACTCGGCACCGGCAAGGGCGAAAGATCGCGTCGCAGCCTCAAGCCCGGCTTTGCCGACATCGTAGGCAAGTGCGTCTTGTCGCGACAACTTAGCGTGAACGCTGGTGATGTTTACAACTCGCCCAAAATTCTGGGCTTTCATAGAGCTAAAGGCCTGTGACATGAGGTCGATGGGGGCTTCTAGATTCACTTCCCACACCGACTGCCAATCTTTGATAGTTGATTCGCCGAAAGGTGTTGGTCGGAAGATGCCCGCTACATTAACCAGCACATCGATAGCGCCGAGTTCGTGGAGCGCCATTTGCATAATTCTTTCGCGTTCAGCAGCTATGGATAAGTCTGCTTTGAGCCATCCTTCGCCACTCTGATAATCCACTCCAAAAACTATGTCGCCACGATCGCGCAGCGAGCTAGCTACGCTGCGCCCAATGCCGCTGGCAACACCGGTGACAAGAGTTCTAAGTTCTCTCTTCAAAAGAATCATCCACCTTTCTAACTAACTGCAATGAAGTCTTCCACGTAATTGTTTGGCCTGCAGATAAGAAAGGACCATCTGAATCATTGGCGCCGAGCCCGTGTGCAACGTTGGTTGGCTCAATACCAAGGGCGAAGACCTGGCTGTTCCATGGTGATTCTGTGGATGTTCCAAACTCTTGCCAAATGAGTGCGGGGTCTAAGCCCTCCCACTCGACCCTAGCCACCCACTCTCCAACTTCAATCGAAATTGTTTTTTTCTGTGGATGTGCCATCACTCACCTCGACGGTTGGGGTACTTTGAATTCGCGTCAAATTTTAGGGCTTCAATCAACGAATTCTTTCCCTCTAGAACAACTGTCAACATCTTGTCAGCCGCCAACTCACCATCTCCTCGATTAATTGCTTCATACACCTCGTTATGTAACTGCACATCAATCTCTAGAGCTTCTCGGCCACGAACGACTTCCTGCTGAATGAGAAAGACACGTTGAAGAAAATCAGCAACTACGGTGCCAAACTGATGCAAGAATGAGTTTTGGCTTGCTTCGTAAACAGCTAAGTGAAAGTCAACATCTGCCCTAGCAAATCCTTCATGGTTATCGAGTTGGTTCTGCATTGCTTGAATCGCAGATTTCAAACTCCGGTGCTGATCCATATTTGCTCGATTAGCGGCAAGTTTGGCTGCTGCTGGTTCGAGAATCTGACGAAGCTCGATCAGATCGAGCATGACCGCATCTCCACGGCCCACCTCGTGATGCCACCTGAGGATGTCTGAATCGAAAATATTCCAGTGTTCAACGCTCTGAACTCTGGTTCCTACTTTCTGTCGAATTTCAACCAAACCTTTAGCCGAAAGCACTCGCATAGCTTCTCGTACAGAGGTGCGGCTGACATTGTAGGTTGAGCCAAGCTCGGGTTCAGTTGGCAAAAATTCGCCCGGCAAAATTCCGCCCCCGACAATTGTTTTTCCAATACCTTCTATAACTATTTTTTGAAGGCCACTGATTGAAGAGCGAGAACCACTTAGTGAATTAAAGGTATTTTCCATCTCCACCTCAGATTTTTGAATGCGCGACCCTTATCTTAGTCGGTGCATCAGGAGCTGTGCTTTCATAGGCAAGTTGCCCATCGATTGTTATTTCAACGTGCCGCAGGTAAGGGCGAAGCGCTTCCTCGTCCACCTGAATTCCCAATCCTGGTGAGTCAGGGGCGAAGATTTCTCCATCGGAGTTGATTGCGATGTGCTCAACCGATAGATCCCACGCGACAGACTTTGGTTCAACCGGATACTCGCAAATTTTGTGATTCTCAAGACCTACGAAGGCTTGCATGGATGCAGAGAGCGCTAAATGAGAAGTGAATGTGTGATTTACAAAGGTCACATCGTTACGCACCGCATGTTCGGCCACCACTTGTGAAGGTCCAATGCCTCCAATACGTGCGGCATCAACTTGAATAAACTTAACCGAACCAAAGTCGATGAGGTTCATCGCCATGTGTTCGGTGTGCGCTCCTTCGCCACCAGCGAGCCCAACATCACCTGAAACTTTTGCCAACTCTGAATATGCTTTGAAGGCATGAGCAAAGAACGGCTCTTCGAGCCACGTTGCACCCGCTTTCTGAAGAGCAGGAATTCTCTCAATTGCAAGAGCCACGTTATCTCCCCATATTTGCCCTGCGTCAATGAGTAACTCAGCATCTCGTCCAAGTCCTTCGCGAGCTGCAGCAACGTGGTCAGCGTCGTCTTTTACATCGGCAGTGCCATAATTCCCCCAACCAAACTTGACCGCTCTAAAACCTTTCGCTCTCGCATCGCGAGCACGCTCGAAGGTAGATTGGGGTGTATCTCCCATCAACATCGATGCGTAGGGCACTTTTGCAAAACTCTTCTTATAACCGAGAAGTTTCCAGATCGGCTCTTCCAGTTTTCTCCCAAGCAAATCCCAGAGCGCTATTTCAATCCCTGACCACGTGTGAGCTGCTTGAAGAAGATCCATACTGTTTCTGGCCACGAGCCGACTCAGAGCCAAGATATCTGCCGGATCCTTGACCTGCTGACCAGTGACGCTTGCAGAAATTGGCTGGCAAACCCCGTGTGATCGCGGTGTCATGAAGGCTGCGATGGAGGTGAGCGGGGAAGCCTCACACTCGCCCCAGCCAATACTGCCGTCGTCACCGGTGACTCTGACGAGAAGGGCGTCTTGGCTTCCATCTGCCTCAAGAGTGACCTCAGGCATGGAGGCATAGAAAAAATCTACTGAATCGACTCTCACCCTAGGCCTCCTTTCACAAGATCTGGAGAATACACCATTTCGTCATACCTTCAATTCAAATCGTTGCACTTAACTGACTTTTGTTCCATTTCGGGAGACGAATCTAGGCTTTTCATACGATGTAATGTAGTGTAACTGAGGAAGTGAAAAGTGCGGTGGGCATTTTTGGGATTGATTGCCTTCCTCACGTGAGCATGGGGGTTGCATGAATGGAAGCTCTATCAGCGAAGTTCTCATCCTTTGAATTTGGCGTGCGAAGTAAAGAATCGAAACGCATGCCTCTACCACCTACACGAAAGGAAGTTAAATGAAAGCTAATAAATGGACTGGGATCGTGGCGGCGATAGCGCTGACCACGAGCTTGGTCGGATGTTCCTCTTCAGACGAAGCCGTTTCGGGCGAGTTGTTAATTTGGGACACTGGAATTCTAGGAAAAGACGTATCGGATGATCCATACGCAGACAAAGCATTCCTTAACCAAATGGTTTTGGAATTCGAGGAAGCAAACCCTGGTGTGAGCGTTACATTAGTTCAGCAAGGTGGAGATATCTCCGCTAACGCTGCCCAATTCCAAGCGGCTGCGATCGCAGGAACTGGTCCTGACATTCGCGTTCAATACGCAGGCGGTCCAACCACTTCATTTGCAGAGTTCTTCGAAGATTTGGAACCTCTAATTCCTGCTGAAACTCTTGATGCAATGGCTGGACAGTATGTCAACCGCGAGGGCTTTAACTCAACCGGCAGACTTCTTGGTATGACCTACGGCGCTGGAAACCTTTTTGTGGTTTTCCAGAACGCAGATGTCCTCAAGGAAGCAGGCATTGATCCTTCAGTGAAGCCTGCTAACTGGGAAGCATTGATGGCCAACGCAAAGCAAGTCACGGACAAGACTGACAAGGATGGTTTCTATACCGGAAACTTGGAAGGCTACCCTGGCGCGTGGTTTATCTCTAACATGGTCGGCGGCGAGCTTGGTCAGACTGCATTCACCGACATGTTCAGTGGAAAAATTCCCGTTGACGACCCAGCGATGATAAAGGCTTATCAAGCTTATGCCGATTGGGGTGCAAGTACTGTAAACAACCCTGATGCTGCCCAAGCACCTGCCGGTGGTCAAGGTTTCGTGGCTGGCAAAGCCGGTTACTACCTTGTCGGTAGTTGGGAAAACAATGGAATGACCGATGCGTTCGGTGCGGATGGGCCAGTATCGTCATTCTTCATTCCAACTCTTACAGGAGCCAAGTATTCAAAGATTGGCTCTGGTGGTCCTGAAATTGCACTATCAATTACAAAGGCAAGCAAGAACAAAGCCCTCGCTGCCGAGTTCTTGAAGTTCATCGCTCGACCTGAGCACCAGGATCGCTTCGTTGAGATCTACCAAACTCAGGGTTCCAACCACAAAGACGGAGACTCGTCGATGATCAAGAACCCTCGACTCAAGGAGCAATTCGAACAGCTGGCACAATCAACCGACGGCGTAACTTTCGCCTTTGACAGTGTTATGCCTCAGGCCACAATTGACCTGTTCTACCGGGTCAATTCTGGAGTGTTCAGCGGCGCTATCAAACCCGCAGATGCGGTGGCGCAGTTGAAGGCCTCCTATGAACAAGAAATAGCGAAATAGAAGGTTAGTGATCACAGTCTGAAGGCTGGGAGAGAAAGTTCTCCCAGCCTTCAGACTCACTATCTATAAGAAAGTCGATGATGCGGCAATCAAAGTTGATCGGTACGTTGGCAGTACTTCCAAGCTTCATCATTGTTGCGGGCTTTATGGCCTTTCCAATTGTCTTCGTTCTCTTCATTTCACTCACAAAGACCAACGGGCTCACTTTCGAGTGGCTCTGGTTCAAAAACTACCTTGAGCTATTTGCCGATCCGATTGTTCATGAAGTTTTCTTAAACAACTTCAAGTTTGTAATTTCGGTACCGCTGGTGATCTTTGCCGCATTAGTTTCGGCAATTCTATTATTTGAGCAGTTCAAGGGCTGGAAGTTCTTTCGAGTAATTTTCTTTCTTCCAAGTGTTTTGTCAGTGGTCGTCATTGGTTTAATTTTTAGGAATGCCTTTGGCTATTACGGTTCTGTCAACCAATTTCTAGGGCTCTTTGGTAACGAGCCCAAGCAGTTTTTCATTAACTCGAACTACAGCATTTTCATAATAATTCTTGCCCTGGTCTGGTCCGGCTTTGGATATCAGTCGCTATTACTTCTTGCCGGGCTTACATCTATTAATCCTGCGGTTTTTGAAGCTGCTGCGATTGACGGAGCCGGCTGGTGGCGCCGGCTTTGGTCTATCACTCTGCCAAATATTAGAAGAGTTCTAGGCTTTGTCTTCATTATTAACTTTATCTATACCTTCTCCTCTCTCTTCGGTTTCATTTTTGTGATCACCGCAGGTGGCCCTTTGTATGAGACAACAACTATTGATTACCTTGTTTATTTGCGAGCCTTTTCTAGCAGCAACCTCGGCTCTGGCGCTGCGCTAGCTGTGGTTCTCTACTTCTTTATCGGGCTACTGACCCTGTGGCAAAGCCAGGTCTTCAAGCTACAGAGGGAGGACTAGCGTGTCAGATTCAGCAATTAGTTCTCGGCTCTCACCCCGCGCCAGATGGCCAATATTCATTGGAATGTGCTTGGTGGCTGCCACCATCATCTACCCACTTTTCTTTGTGGTCGCTACATCTCTTCGAAGCAATGTTGATTACAAGAGAGACCCCTTCGGTATTCCTAAGGAGTGGACCTTTGATAACTACCTGAAACTCTGGAATGAATACGGCGTTGGAAGAGCTTTTATGAATAGCTTGTTTGTATCTTTGACCGCTGTTACCTTGATTTTGGTCTTTGCGACGCTAGCCGGTTATGCGTTAGCGAAACTTCCAGTTTTCGGAGCTAAATTCTTCACGACAACGTTTGTATCCGTAATGCTGATACCTGGGCCTGTATTGATTATCCCCATCTACCTGGTGTTGGCGCGCCTAGGAATGGTAGGTGATTATTCGGGGTTGATACTGGTTTACGTTGCAACGGGTCTACCGTTTGCGATTTTCTTCAGCACGCTCTCGTTTCGTGCTATCCCCGATGAACTTCTAGAAGCGGCGAGGGTCGACGGGGCTGGCTTCTTTAGAACTTATTGGTCGATAGTGCGCCCACTAGGGACATCGGCAATCGCAACCTTGGCAGTGTTGCAGTTTCTTGGCACGTGGAATGAATTGATCTATTCGCTCATTCTCATCCAGGATTCAAAAATGAAGTTATTGACGCCGACCCTGGCATCTATCGGTAAGCGATTTCTCACTGATCAGCCGCTCACCTCAGCCGGACTTTTCATAACGGCAATGGTGCCGTTGCTGATGCTTACTTTTGCCTCGAAGTACATCATGCGCGGATTACAGGTCGGGTTGGGTCGCTAGCTCCCTTAAAACCAACCATCAGGATGAAAAGTTGCGTCGATAGGCTCTGAGCGAACCGTTGGCTTCGCCCACAGTGCCGCATTTGCCAAGACTTTTCCGATTTCTTTCTGGTGGTAGACCGGAAAGTCCTGATCACCTGGGGAGAAATAGAAGACTTTGCCGAGACCGCGCCTCCATGTGGCACCCGATCTAAAGACTTCGCCACCCGAAAAACTTGAAATAAAAATCAATTCATCCGGAGTTGGTATGTCGAAGTACTCCCCATACATTTCTTGCAATGGAATGACTATCGGGTCAGCAACGCCCTGTGTTATGGGGTGAGTCGGATTGACACTCCACACACACTCTCTATCTTTTGAGCTACGCCACTTGAGAGAACAGCTTGTGCCCATGAGTTTCCTAAAGATTTTCGAATAATGTGCCGAGTGTAAAACGATAAGCCCCATACCGCCGAGAATAGAATCGTAAACTCGTTGCACTACCTCGTCGCTCACCTGAGGATGAGCCTCGTGGCCCCACCACATCAAAACATCAGTTCTTTCGAGCACTTCTTTGGTGAGCCCGTGTTCGTCTTGTTCGAGAGTGGCGGTTAAAACTTCAACACCGCTTCCCAATTCGCTCTGCAGAAGATCTCGAATTGCACCATGCATTCCATTTGGATAAATTTTTGCGGCGACTGAATCTTTTTGTTGTTCGTGAATATTTTCGTTCCAAATTGTTACTCGCAAAGACATTAGAGAGTTACCTCTCTTCCGGCCTTGGCTGAGCTATAAAGAGCATCCATAATCTTTGATCTGTGGAGTGCGTACTCGCCAGATTGAGCACCGAACTCGCCTGAAACTACGCGGT